>Ga0265338_10000625_pt1 | contig 61650 bp, 65 predicted proteins | sample 42126metaG_FD_193579 | JGI IMG/M metagenome (GOLD analysis project Ga0265338, IMG submission 193579) | Rhizosphere microbial communities from Carex aquatilis grown in University of Washington, Seatle, WA, United States - 4-21-26 metaG | ecosystem: Host-associated > Plants > Roots > Rhizosphere... | reverse complement strand
AAGCTATCAGAGCGGTTGATGCAGCGTCGTACGCCGATATGCCTCTCGGGATGCTTTCGGGTGGTGAACAGCAACGGCTGAGGGCTGCTCAGGCACTCGTCGGAAAGCCTGAGATTCTGCTTTGTGACGAGCCACTGTTGTCACTCGATATGGCCTCGCAGCAGTCGATTACAAAACTAATAGATGCCTACCGTAAGATAAATGCCGCGAGTGTCGTGTTTGTAACGCATGAGATTAACCCAGTCCTACCGTATGTTGACCGTATTCTATATATTGCGAATGGTCACTGGCTCATCGATACACCAGACAGGGTTATGCGCTCCGAGACATTATCCGATCTCTATGGGGCGAATGTCGAGGTCATACACGTTCATGACCGTATTCTTGTTCTAAACGTAGAAGATGCAGAGTTGACTCATCATCATGGGAATAAACAATGACCTTACCATTTTATCTTTCTGATCCGTTTGCTTGGCATGCTCTGCTTGCGGCTGCCCTCATCGCAATTATTTGCGGTGTAATCGGAACTTTCGTCATAATTCGGGGGATGGCCTTCGCAGTTCATGGTACGAGTGAGCTCGCATTCACCGGTGCAGCAGCTGGGTTGCTAGTCGCCGATAACCCCGTAGCCGGTGCCTTCGGTGGGGCGATTGTTGTCGCAGCAGCCCTCGGATCGCTTGCAGTAAAAGAACGTGAGCGCGATACAACGATCGGTGTAATATTAGCGTTTGGCCTTGGTGTCGGCGTACTTCTCTTGGGGTATTATCACGGGTTCGCTACTGAGGCAACCAACATCCTGTTTGGTAATATTTTTGGGGTTAGCAATGATCAGCTCATCGTATTGCTCAGCGTCGGTCTCGGCGTGCTGCTTGCCACTTCATGCATATACCGGCCATTACTTTTTGCTTCGGTTGACCCGGAGGTCGCTGAAGCGCGCGGCGTGCCAGTTCGTAGGCTGGGTATTATCTTTTTATACATACTCGCATTAACCGTTACTGCCGCAGCGCAGATCGTCGGGACACTGCTCGTGCTAAGCCTCGCGATAACCCCCGCAGCATCAGCAATTCGTCTTGCGTCAAAGCCCCACAATATCATAGCCCTGTCTGTACTTTTTGCGTTAGCCTCGAGTGTCGGCGGTATACTCGTTAGTCTTGCAAGTAGTACGCTTAAGCCAAGTGTTTGTGTCACGACAATTAGCTTTAGTCTCTACTTGTTTGCCCGATTGTATGGCAAGCAACAACCGAGCCGGATAGCTTCTACCGATTCTTAAAATATCGTAAAACCTTTTGATCGAATGCCGATGACCAACGGGGTAGGACGTATGCCGCCAGCCATGTCGTCACCGGTAGCGCTAGGAGCATCCCGATGCTCGCCACGCATGTTCGCACGACTTCTTCAGCTAGCATCTCGGTATTCAAATTTACGATTATCGGCGCGTGGTAGTTTGCCTCCTGGTTCAGAACGATCGTCGTCACAATTGCGGGTAACGCGACCCCGACGTACACGAGTGCCAAGGTGTTAATCAAAGCAGCAATGTGTTCTCGCCCCACTGACATTCCCCTCCAGAACAGCTGCCCCATGGACAAACGACGATCGGCTTTATGGATTTCATCAACAGTCGCCGACTGGCCCGTCGTAATATCGAATAAGGTCCCTAATGATGCAATCACAACCCCACCCGTAAGTAGCCCGGCGATGTCTATGGCTGGGCTTGCATACAAGATGCCAACATTGTCTTCCGATATGACTTCAGACACACCCGTGACATATGCGGCGAGCGCAGTAAGACCAACGACAAGAGCGAGCGTCAGTAGAGATCCGATATAAGCGACTGTTGTCCGTTTAGTAAACCCATGCGCGATATAGAGTGACACTGTCGTGATAAGTACAGCGCCCTCTATGCACACCTCGAACGCATTGCGGCCATGGACAATTTGTGGAACAACATATGATGCAAGAATACCTATGCTGATAGCCAATCCAAATACGCTGGTTATCCCACGCCATCCACCGATCACGACAACGAGCACTAGTAAGATAACGAATAGGGTTGCCGCTCCAGGCATATACCACCTGGACATAAAGCTATACCGATTTCCATTTGAGACGTCTTTGTTTAGCAGAATTTCACTTCCTATAGGAAGTCTTTTACCCGATTCATCACCGATTGGTGTGCGTTGGACCGTCACGACCTGCCCTTTTCGTGGCCCATCAAGAAGTTTTGCCTTAATATTCTGCACTGCACCTAGCACACCCGATTGTTCATCTTGGGCTGATCTCACTGTCGCACGAAAATATTGCTCAGATGCGCCCGATCGGTAAGGGCTTAAGTTGAGCAAACTCCCCGTACTTGCAAGCAGCAAGAGCACCATTAACACTCCATACACAATATGGTTTCGTTCCAGCCTTATCTGCCGGCTCAGTAACTGTTTCAACAATATGCGCACGTCTTCATTATACCCGTGAGCAGTTTCCAGTCATGCCCCCCTTGCCTACCATATACCTCGAGGCCCCCTTCAGTACTGCTATACTGGCTTTGTGTCTAAGCATAATCGAAAACTCGCACATCACACAAACAGCAAGCAAAAAACACCATTCGACTACGTAATTTACTTTTTTTCATTTGCGACTCCGTTATTTGAACTACCCCAGGCATATGTTATATATGCGCATCATGCTGCCGAAAATGTATCTATCTGGTCCTGGGGGTTCTTCCTTATTGATAACATTATCTGGATACTATACGCACTCCGTACAAAGATGCGTCCGCTGCTCATAACATCAGTGCTCTATCTTATTATTGAATTGTCCGTTGTCATTGGCATAGTCATATACTCATGAATACTCTAGCGAGCAGATCCAGCCAACAATGTACTAATCTGGGACGTGAGCGGTAGCGTTTCTTTTTTGTCATTGCGAGCACGTGTCACCGCCCAGATCGGTCGATACATTGGTTTTGTATCAATTACCGATAATGCACCGCTACTGAGCGCATCCCGTACGATGTGCCTGGGTAGGAGTGCAGTCCCCTTTCCGGCCATTGCCATGTCGCGTAGCAACTCCATGCTTGTAGAATAAAAAATCGGACGTACCCGCATGCCTCGTTGGGTGAAAAGTTTCGTGAAATGATGATACGATGTCGAGTCCGGGTTTATCGCTAGCCAGTCATCGATCTCATTCTTTGATTTTTCCGCCGCAAGTTGTGGTGATGCCACAAACACAAACTCTTCATCATGCAGTTTTTGTACCGTGATTTCAGGCCCCAAGGAGACCGATTGGCCGGTAATAACACCGAGCTCTATCTTACCCGATGTAAGGTCTCGAAGTATCCGCTTTGAATTATCGACCATAATCTCCGTACCATTCAAAAGTGACCGTTCGTTAGGCGATGAGTACAGAAGATGAGCGATACTGTCTATCAGCCCAACGTGTCGTCGCTGAGTGTGCAGCTCAGAGCTGAGCTCTTCACGCATCTTCTCTACTTCTTTTTCAATACTCCGTGCCGCACGAACCACAGTCGTCCCCTCGGCGGTCAGTTGGATTGGAGCCTTTCGGCGGATATACAACTTTACGCCAAGTGTAATTTCAAGCGACGCCACCGCAATGGTAACTGCAGGCTGCGAGACGTGAAGTTTTTTGGCAGCAGCCGAGAAACTACCCGTATCAGCCACTGCAAGAAATTTACGATACCGGTGGTCCATGTATACAGTATAAGGTATAAACTGTATATTAATATTATTTATGTATAGTTATAAATTTGCTTTATAACTTTTCGTCCTATATTATATCGGCTATAAGCATAACAAGCGGGGAAGACGATATGGGTACAATAAAAATAGCAATCATTGGAGCTGGTAATTGCTTCTCATCACTGTATCAGGGGCTCACCTACTACAAAGACGAGACCGCGGAGCATATCCCAGGAATTATGTGGGCCAATATCGGTGGCTACCAGCCAAAAGACATTGAGGTCGTCGCCGTATTTGACGTTGACAAGCGAAAAGTTGGGATACCTACCGGTGCGGCGATCTTTGCTGCCCCAAACTGTGCTCGGCTCTTTCAGCCAGAAGTTCCCCAAGGCCCAATCGTTCAAATGGGTCAGGTCTTTGATGGCGTATCTGAGTATATGCAGGAACAGCCTGAAGAATTTGGATTCCGCATTTCGAACAAAAAGCCCGTTGATGTCGTCTCGGTGCTTAAGGATAGCGGCGCTGATATTCTTATTAACTACTTACCCGTCGGTTCTCAGAAAGCTACCGAATTCTATGCACAGGCCGCTATTGATGCAGGCGTAGCCTTTTTAAACTGCATACCCGTCTTTATTGCGAGCAATCCAGCCTGGGAACAAAAGTTTATCGATGCCAGGCTACCCCTTATTGGTGACGACATGCGATCTCAGCTTGGCGCAAGCGTGCTTAGTCAAGTCTTGCAAGAACTTGCCTTTGATCGCGGGCTGCTCGTTGACTTCCATCAACAACTCAATGTCGGAGGTAATACTGATTTCAACAACATGATGGTACAGTCGCGCCTTGCGAGTAAAAAGAAAAGCAAGGAAAACGTTATCCGTGCCCAAAATGATATTCGCGGCATTCCCGTGCCAGAGCATAGTCTGTTCGCAGGACCGAGCACATTTCTCCCTTATCTCAAAGATAACAAGGTTGCATACTTCAATCTCAGATTGAGAGGATTTGGGGATGCCCCTGTTACTATTGATGTCAAACTATCCGTACAAGATAGTGAGAACAGTGCTGGTGTCGTCATCGATGCCATTCGATATCTGCAGGTTGCTCGCGAACTCGGAGTCATTGGTGCACTTCGAGGCCCAAGCGCATGGACGCAAAAAACACCACCAGAGCAGATGATGTATGCCGATGCTAAACAGGAATGTGAGGCACTCGCGCATCGTGTTCTGACTGATTCGGTGCGACGGTCGAATGCAAAACGAGCGCAGATCTCCAGGACTAAATCGTCTCCACGGACGCAGGCTCGACAGTTAGATCCTCGCTGAACCGACATATACCTGTGTCGCTCTAGCTAGCCAAATTAAGGGTACCCTTCCCGGCGCTCTGTCCATTTGCAGACCACTTTTCCCTATCCAAAGCTCCATGCATCGCTGCACGTGAGAGCTGCTGGCGCATTTCCCACGCCCTTCCACTCATAGAACGCATTAACCGTTCTCGCGGTATGGGGCGCAAGAATACTCTCGTCTTCTTCGGAATCCCGCTTTCCTCTACGGGCGGGCTCGTTAGATAACCCATTGGCAAGTCTTTACTTCGATGTTTTTGCCTTTTGCCTGGTTTGCTTATGTCGAAATCGACGAGCATTGCGGCGGCACAAATTCGGCTCGCAAGAATATACCAATCGATGATCGGTTCATGCTCATCTGGATACCTGAGGCGATACTCACGCTCGGCCAAGCGCAGGAACGATAGGAAGGATACGGCTGTCGCCGATATTTTTCTTTCCATGCCATACCAATGTCTTCTTAGTTCTTGGTACTCAGGTTCGTCACTTCCAAGTCTGCTATCGTTAAAGATCCTTGCGAGATCACCTTCGCATTCATCCCATATCGGTTCAAGATCGAGCCACTTTTCGCCAATGTGCGTCTGGAGCTTAATATCGATTACGTACGGCGTTATACGATTTTGCGCGATGAGGCTAACTGCCAAATGTATAGCCGAAAGAGCGTCTGTTTCGTCATTTGGCCCCCCTTCAAAAGCTGCCGTTCCTGGCACTTCCACTGTTTCGGTGGCTAATCTCTCTGGATTAAATCCAATATTTTTATCCAACACATTTGAAAGTGCACCAGCAGCCTGGCGAGCTAGCTCGTCACCATTTTTATATGCAAACTCCAATATGTCTGGCCTCGACGTCGGACAGGCTATCAGGTTACCGCCGCGCATGAACATATGTGTACGAGCAGTGCGAATATGCCGCTTAAGCTCCGCCTTGGATATCGGAAGATCGTCTTTTGACAGATCCCTGAGGAGTCTCGTATAGTTACCAGTGCGTCGCCCCTGCGGCTGAAATGAAGTCGCATTCTTGAGCAACTCCTCGATTGGGCCTGGCTCGCCTTTGCCGCGTTCCTGCTCCCAACGCAATAGGCCGTTAAGTATCGCCGCTGAATTATTTGCATTTCTACTTGTCGCAAACAGTTGAGGCTCGGCATTGATGGTTGCGTCATACCCCTCTGGGGGTTTTAGGTATCGCATGATTTCCGGCATTGTGGCGAAGCCGCTTTCAGCCCAGCCTCGTAAGAGGGCTGGTGATCTGCCATGCCTCTGTTCACGACGTCTATGTACGATCTCTCTGCCGAGTCCCTTAGCTGCTACGGCGACGTATGTTGCCGCTTCACCATGAAAGATACTGCCAGCTATCTCTGAAAGTGTTACATGGCTCGTGTCTCCAGCTTTGAATTCGTCTTCCTGTAGCCCAGATGGTGGAATGCCTCTTTCGGCTACAACAAGTTTATCGAAACTTGGAGGAAGTTGGTTACTGTATTCTTCTCGCTTTGCAAGCTCAGTCTCAAATTGTTCGGTGATACACGCCAATACATCCGCTGCGGTATATCCCGCCTCGTTTTCTGGGGTACTATCAAACTGAGGTCTTGCCTCTGAGACTACCGTCATGATCATATCATATTATTTTATCATAATATTTATTTATTGGCAATCTGTTGGTATTGCATACTTTATAGATATTACGGCGTGAATTTAGTTGCTCATGCAGGATAATTATTATCCTATATTTGTTATATTTTCCAGTTACTGCTATAGTTACAGACCTCAAGACCGTACTATTGGTCAAGAGATGCAGAGTGAACTCCAAAAAGGGGTTCCGTGAGAATACAGGGGGAGGTAGGCAGAAATGCCACCTAATCCGCTAGAAGAAGTCTCCGTGCCAGGCACGGTTCTACAGCTAGGACTCGTGCTTGCAGCATTCCTGATGTGGAGGCACGCAGGAGAACGGGAACGGGCCATCCGATGGATCACAGGAACGGGCTTCTGGTTGAGTATCGCGCTGATCGCTGTTCACGACCTGTTCAGCGCGCTGCTAGTGCCAACGAGCTCGTACGCACCAGCTTCGACCCCAAGCACCAGTGTTACAACGTGGGTCGGCATCGGAGCATTCGTGGCCGGTGGCTGCGCCCTCGCCCTCATCATTTTCGGTGAGCTCGACTACCGTGACCATACGTACACGGAGGGGGCGGTTCTTATCTACGCCATCTTCGCCTACTGGGTAATGGGGTGTGAGCTGTATTTGCTCGGCAAGTCACCAAGCGACAGCACGACGGACGGGGCCATTCACGATTCCCACACCGTTCTGCTGTGGTTTGCGCTAGTCATTGCCGGACCTACAGCTTTCCTGGTCGGCAAGTTCGCCTTCGACAGGCATCAAGAACGTCGAAAGGTGTCAAGACCACGGCCCAAAGCGTAGCAGTTGCGGAAGTGACGCGGCGTCTCCCGGGCGCGGTGGCGATGGGGCCTTGCGGCTTCATCACAACACACCACCGCGCCCGGGTAGCCGGACTTCACTCTGCAACACACTGTCAATAAACTACTTATACAGAAAATGACCAGTCATTGAAACTGGTCATTTTTTATACGTTGCGTAGCTCTTCCGTTAGACTAGAGCGGCTTTTATTCTCCTAATACCTGCTGACGAAGATTCTTCTTTCGTTATCTTGAACCTCTTGCCGTCCTCGCCTAGCTGCCCGGTGTGGTCAACGTGTGGGCCACCGCATATTTCAAGCGAGGCGATATGATTATCGGGACCCATCTGATACACCTTAACCGTTTCACCGTAACGCTCTCCGAACGGACCAATAGCGCCCATATCCAATGCCTTTTGTGTCGGATATTCTGTAAAGGCGACCGGTAGGTCTTCGTCGATCCAACCATTGACCAGATCTTCAAGTTGCCGTATTTGCTCGGGCGTAACTTTTTCGTCGTGATTGAAATCAAACCGGAGTCGATCTTCAGTGATATTACTACCGTGTTGTCGAAGCTCAGAACCAAATAATTGACGGAGTGCTGACTGTAATAGGTGTGTCGCAGTATGGTATTTCTTATGCTGCATCGTCTGACCGCCCAAGCCGCCTTTAAACGTACCCTTTGCAGCTGTCTGCGAGCGCTCACGTTGTTCGGTCATCTGTGCGTCAAACTCATCCTGCCAATTATCGACAAGTTCGATGCCTTGCGTAAACGCTTCTTCTGTACTGAGCTCTACAGGAAAGCCATAGGTATCGTAAAGTTTAAAGATTTCAGCACCACCAACTTTGTCACCTGATAACTTATGCAGCTCATTAATACCTTTTCGCAAGGTTTGACGAAATACCTTTTCCTCTTTCACCAATATTTCGATAACATGTTCTCGATTCTGCTTCACTTCAGGATAGTCAGCAACGTACATGTCAGCGATAACCGGGACCACCCTTTCAAGGAAGTTCTGCTCGATGCCAAGGTCAAATGCGAATCGAATAGCACGGCGCAATAACCGACGCATAACATAGCCTTGTTCTTTATTGCTTGGCGTAACGCCATCAACCGCCAAGAATGCTGCCGCACGCAAGTGGTCTGCGATAACCCGCATACTTTCGGTATGACTGTCATAATGTTTGCCACTAACCCTCTCAAGCTCTTCAATAATGGGCCACAGCAGACTGATCTTGAAAAAATCGGGGCTGTTTATTGCAGCTGTAGCAATACGCTCTAAACCCCCACCAAAGTCCACATTCGGTTTTTCTAGTTTTTCGAAACCAGCATCGGTGCGCTTATAGGCCATGAAAACACTGTTAGCTATTTCTACAAAGCGTCCACAGTCGCAGTTTGGGTGGCATCGTTCACCCCACTTCGGATCGTGTTCGGTGCCAAAATCATAAAACACTTCTGTGTCTGGGCCGCATGGGTCGCCGATGGGAGTACTAATTTCAGCGCCGTTACGGCTCCACCAGTTCTTGCTGCCATCGTAAAAGAATATACGTCCATCATCCATACCTTTCGCGTAGCCATCCGCCTCACTGCCGATCTCGACCTGTTTGACGTCAACGTCTTTACCGGCAAATAAGCCACTCCACAGCTCCCCGGCGTCAGTATCTTTTGGTATATCTAGCTGAGCATTTCCTAAGTAACACGTAACATAGAGTCTGTGTGGGTCGAGGCCCACGACATCAGTCAGAAACTCAAACAGCCACGGTATTTCTTCTGGTTTGAAGTAATCTCCAAGACTCCAGTTTCCAAGCATTTCAAAAAAAGTTGTGTGGCGGTTGTCACCAACTTCTTCGATGTCTTGAGCACGAAGGCACGTTTGGCTATCCACGAGACGTGTCCCCTCTGGGTGAGGTTCTCCGAGAAGATAGGGAATAAGCGGCTGCATGCCACTACCAGTAAACAGCGTGGTCGGATCATTTTGAGGTACGAGTAGTGCGCGTGGAATGACCTTGTGACCTCTTTGTTTAAAAAATTCCAAATATTTATTACGTATATCTTGTGCTGTCATTATTCCTCCTTAGACTATAAAAACCTCGTTGCCGCCAAACACCTAGATAAGTGTTTGACAAGAACGAGGTTTCTCGTGGTACCATCTTGTCTTTGCCGCCACATTACTGCTGAATCGGCCTCTGTAGCTGGAACTCGCCAGCGTCCCATGATTTCGGTTGGGTGACCGGCCTACTCATCGCAAGCTGCTCCCGGGTGGCTTAGATGACTTCGACGCTCGTTTTCACCAACCACGAACTCTCTACTTTCGTTGTGCATCTTTTGTCCCGATCAACGCGTTCCGCGGCTAGTTTACAGGCATTCGATGGCTAAAGTCAAGTGGCTGCATAGTTTCTAGGCCTACTTGTAAAGTGACGCAATCCAAGCACCAAGTTCAGGGCTTTACGCGGCTTTTTCGTACCTTATGAGTTATCTACTAGGCTCACCATATTCCAAGTCACTGCTGCAAGTGATTGAATTGTATTAATGCCGTCTTGTTCTGTATTGTCATTGTCAGTTAAAACTGCAATGGTGTAATCCATGCCATCGCCATGCACATGACCAATACTGTTTACGTCCCACCCTTCCGTTCCGCTGCCGTTGGCATCGTCAAGCCACCCATCCTTAAGTTCAACGGCAACGCCCGCAGAGACACCGGCACCTATACCCCAGCGCTGGCCAGAGTCGATCTGGTCCATGAGTTGATTTGCCTGGTTCGCTGAAGCCGGCGTGAGTACTTTGCTCGCATATGCCACTTGGTTTATAACTTTAAGCTGATCAAGTGCTGTCGTTTGCGTTAACCCCCAATGCACATTAGCAGTACTTTGAGCCGCGCCGATCTTCTGAAAAAAGGCTTGAAGCGCTCTTTGACCACCTATATTAGTCCAAAGATCAGTGGCAGCATCGTTATCACTCTGCTCAATCATAGGTATAGCGTCATTAAGCTGATTTGACGTGAGGCTCTTTATGCCGTGCTGCTGGTCTTGCCAGAGTGTATCCTCAAGGATTGATAGCTTTATAGCGCTTGCCGAATCATAGGTTGTGTTTGCATTCGAGAAGTGTGTCGTTGCGCCAGTCGCGCTGTCAAAGACAGCAATGTCGTAGTCACCATCTGGGGCATTATCCGCCATGATTTGCCGCCAAGCAGCAACCAGTTTCTCCTGTTCCGTAACTGCCTTATCAGCTTTCGGAGGTTTTGTTATAACTGACTCGTCCGAGGTATCAGTGTGCGCTTCAGTGTGAAGCCTGTAGCCAAAGAAATATGTTCCGACTACGAGCAGACATACACATGTAACAAGAACCTTTTTCACTTTTCTGATCTTCTAGTTAAAATTACCTTTATAACTATTTACCCATACTATAACCATAGCCACAATATTACCTGTAGATAAATTACTTACAGTTACACCGCTAAAGCTAACAGCTCAGGTAACTTGGCGACTTCCGCGTTCACGAGTCTCAGGCTTATCAGATCCGTCGATCATACAGCCATCTTCATGTAAAACTATTTTGTCTGCTTTTGCTAGTATGGGTTAACTGATGGGAACGAAAGAAAGGCTGAGCACGGACGACCATCCGGTTACTTGAGTTTTGTAATATTAATTCAGAGATACCTAGAAAAGAGTCTTTATGGGAAACAGCTAAGGTGACAGCTGAAGAGCATGCTAAGAAGGATGCCGAGGAAGAGCAAAGACGACGTGCAGAAAATAAAAAGCATGGAATGATCTAGGAATATTTTAAGACCCATTCTTCGAGCAAATGAAAAGGGCTTCTGGCAGACAGAAACCCTTTAAAGTACCACCGGTAAATCTTAGAGCTGAACTTTGCGGTCACTACTGTAGCGAGTACGCATCTTGCTCTGCCACTTCAACTCAAAGCCAGTCACTACACCACGTAATTCTGCTTCACTGCGAGGGCTCAAGTTTAGTATATCTTGTGTAAATCGGTTCATATCATTCCTCCCCTACAAGGACTATGATACAGTCTAGCCGGCATTCAATCTGTTAGAAACTTCACCCAGCTGGTTAATTCACTGTGTGCTGTCTTTTTCATCGCCAGGAATATCATCACTATAGCGATCGCTGTCATCATCGTTATCAAGCTGGTCCCGAAGATCTCTGATCAGCTCTTTCTCATCCTCCGGTGATAATTCGCCCGGTTTATAACCATTACGGAGTAACAACTCCTTATCTTCATTGCTCACCATATTATATGAGTAGTGCGGATCATCTGGGGCCATGACGTATACTTCCTTTTTACTACTTATCTATGTGGTGACATTATATCCTATGGCACGGAGACTACGCCCACTAGTGGCTACCGCCCTTACGACCTGCTGCTCGCGCCCGCTCTGGATCATTCTTAAAGTTACCAGGACTTATGCGTCCACCAAGACGGCCCGCAGCTGCCGCGCGCTGAGGGTTATTCCTGAAATTCCCTGAGCTCTTCATGCCACCCTTGCGGCCTGCTTTTGCATGCCCTAATGGATCACCATGCCATCCTTTGCCGGTTTTCGTAACATCCGATGAAATCAATTGTCCCTGTTTCGTCATGCTGGTTATGGTAAACCCTGTCTGAACGAGGCACTATAAAATTTCTTACTTGGCGTCATATTGACACAAATTAGTTTAGTGACTATACTAATTATATATGGAACGTGACAAGCTTATCGAAGCAATCTTTGCCAATATGCAGCAAATGCACCGGATGGGCACATCTAAATTCCATATGCTGATGGGTAATCAAGATATCTCGTCTTCACAAATGGAACTGCTCCTCACCGTCAAACGCCAACAGCCTGTGAACGTGAAAGATATTGCCGCGCAAATGCGGCTCACGCCGGGTGCTGTTACGCAGCTCATAGAAGGGCTCGTGACAAAAGGACTCGTCGACCGACAGGCTGACACGCAAGATCGCCGGGTGACTAAGATTCAGCTCGCAGATGGTGGCAAGAAGAAATTAAAAGAGCTCTGGGAAAAGCGCACCGAAATGATGCGCACAATTATGCAGACCCTCAACACCGAGGAGCTCAGTGTAATGCTTCGGGTGCAGGAGAAGATCATGCAGCATATGCAGGACCGCGTTACAGAAAATAATATATCAAGAACTAAGGAGACTTAATGGCACTATCATGGTTTAAACGCAGATCTATTGTTCACGAAAAAGCTCCAGTGCGGACGGTAGCCGCGAACGCGCCGAACGAGGACGCTCATATTGAGGAGGACGTTGAACGAACACATGCGGAGATAATGGCGGTTGTTGGTGCGCTTATGCTCGCCATGCTCCTAGCCGCGCTTGACCAGACGATCGTTAGCACTGCGCTACCACGTATCGCCGTTGACCTTAACGGTCTTAACAAGCTCTCCTGGGTTGTGACTGCCTACCTCATTACGAGCGCCGTCTCAACACCGCTGTATGGCAAGATTAGCGACCAGCTTGGACGTAAAAAAATCTTTCAAACAGCCATCGTGATCTTTCTGATCGGTTCAGCACTTTGTGGACTAAGTCAGAATATGGACCAGCTTATCTTTTTTCGTGGTCTACAGGGCATTGGAGCTGGAGGTCTTATGGCGCTCGTATTCGCAATCATCGGTGACATTATTCCACCAAGACAGCGAGGACGATATCAAGGATACTTCGGCGGCGTATGGGCGCTATCAAGCATTATTGGCCCGCTACTCGGTGGCCTATTTACAGACCAGCTAACGTGGCGCTGGATCTTCTATATTAACATCCCGTTGGGGCTCATCGCTTTAGCCGTCATCGCCGCACGGCTTCACTTGCCGATTCACAAGATCAAGCACCGCATTGACTTCATCGGTGCCTTACTGCTCGCAACAAGCGTTGTCTGCCTTCTCCTCGTTACTGTCCTCGGCGGCGCAACCTACCCATGGCAGAGCGGCCAGATCTATGGCCTTGGGATAGCTGGCATCATAGCAGCAGTGCTCTTCATATTCCAGGAGTCACACGCGAGTGAGCCAATCATCCCCCTGCGACTATTCCGAAATGACATCTTTTCCGTGTCGTCAGCACTTTCCCTACTCTCAGGTGCGGCAATGTTTGGGGCTATGACGTTCATCCCAGAATATCAACAGATTGTGCGTGGCGATTCTGCCATGAGGTCTGGGCTACTACTCCTCCCCCTTGTCGCAGGATTAATGGTTGCAATGATTCCATCCGGCCGTATTATCTCAAAGACCGGCAAGTACCGTCTTTTCCCGATAGCCGGGACGGCCGTGACCGCTACTGGCATCTGGCTCTTCACGCACATTAGCCTCACTACTTCCCAGCTTATGCTATCCAGCTGGATGCTCGTACTCGGAATAGGGATCGGCCTTTACATGCAGGTCATGACACTAGCTGTACAAAATTCGATCGATCGCAAAGACATGGGAACGGCGACATCAGTAGTCACATTCTTCAGGAGCATGGGTGCATCGTTTGGAACCGCTATATTCGGCGCAGTCCTTACTGCTCGGCTCGGACACTACCTCGCAGACTTCTTGCCTCACAGCGCTTCATCCCATATTAGCTCCAAAAGCCTTGAGCAGAGTACCGCTGGGTTGAAAACCCTACCACCGGCAATCACGCATGACGTACTCAATGCATTCGCACATTCGTTCCATGACGTATTCTTGTGGGTACTACCTTTTTCAGTACTAACATTCTTCATCTCTTTCCTCCTTCGTGAAGCGCCGCTCAAGACAACGACACGAGAAACAGCTGCCGCGGAAGTCTTTGAGGGACCTGAAGAGTGAGCCAAGACGAGCCAGTAATCACGATTGACCATGTTACGAAGCGATTTGGTGATGTAGTGGCCGTTGATAATGTCTCGTTTGAAGTTAAGAAAGGTGAGCTATTTGCCCTTCTGGGCCCAAATGGAGCCGGCAAGAGTACAACAATAAAGATGCTCACGACAATACTGAAGCCAAGTGAAGGTAAACTTACACTCGCAGGCCATGATGTAACAAAAGAGCAAGATCAAGCGCGTAAGTCATTCGGCATCGTCTTTCAAGACCCAAGCGTCGATACTGAAATGACCGCCTACGAGAATATGGAGCTACACGCAGCGCTATACGGGGTGAGTGGTCGTGACACAAAATCACGAGTGAAAACCCTTCTCGAGCTCGTCGAGCTCTGGGATCGCAAAGACACCCTAGTAAAAAACTTTTCGGGTGGCATGAAGCGTCGTCTTGAAATAGCACGAGGGTTATTGCATCACCCTCACGTGCTCTTTCTCGACGAGCCAACACTCGGCCTTGATACACAAACACGAAATCTGCTCTGGGACTATGTCCAGAAAATGAGCCAAAGTGAGGGTATGACCGTATTCTTTACGACACACTACCTCGAAGAAGCTGAAGCTGCCGCAGACAGAATTGGAATCATTGATCATGGTAAGCTTGTAGCACTTGGCACCACGAGAGAACTCATGAAGCTCACCGCTACAACGTCTTTGGAAGAGGCCTATCTTGAGCTTACGGGACGAACTGTCCGTGATGAAGAAGTCAAGCCTGGCGAAGAATGGCGTGCCCGAAGACGGGCAAGGATGATGCGATGAGAGTAATCTACACGCTGTGGATGCGGCAGATTAAGCGTTTCTTTCGTGCCAAGTCACGAATAATCGGCGCCGTGGGGCAACCGTTACTGTTTTTACTCGCGCTGGGCTATGGCATCGGGTCGATATATGCAAAAGCTGGACAAGGAAACTATATTGAGTTCCTCGTACCCGGGATTATGGCCCAAACCGTACTGTTTAGCGCCATGTTCTATGGCGCCATGATTATGTTTGATAAACAATTTGGGTTCCTCAAAGAGACACTGGTAGCCCCCGTTAGTCGATTTAAAATAATGTTTGGCGGAGCACTCGGTGGAGCAACCACGGCTACATTCCAAGGTACACTGGTCCTTGTAATATCGCTATTCCTCGGGTTTAGACCAGCGCATTGGGTGCTCGTACCGGTAGCTATACTGGTACTAGGACTCCTTGCGGTAGCCATTGCAAGCTTTAGCTCAGGAATCGGTTCGTTTGTGCAAGACATGCAGGGCTTTCAGGCAATCAACCAGTTTCTTGTATTCCCCCTTTATTTCTTGAGTGGATCCTTGTACCCACTAGAGCACGCCCCGAAGTGGCTGCGCATTATTGCTGAATGCAATCCGATGAGCTATGCGGTCGATGCGATGCGTGATGCGCTTATCGGGCAGACCCATTTCGGTTTTGCAAAAGACTTGTCAGTCCTCTGTGCGACCGTAATCGCACTGGTGCTTTTTGGAACCTACCGGTTCCAACACATAGAGGCCTAAGGCTCCACTGTCTGATGTGCCGCCAGACAGTCGCTTGCTTACGGCTACTACACAGTACAGGCCACAGCGCTACACCGCTCAAAGTCAATAAGTACCACAGGTCAGTGCTCACCGGCACAATCCTCGATGATTACTTGCAAGACATACGGCGTGTACGTACAACAATCTTGCGAAAATATAAGGGATGATTGGATCGCACTTATATACTTAACTCAACAAGCTAGATAATTTGACTCTTGATTGGTGCTGCCTATTTCTTAGGTTTCTTAATCGGCTTCGCCTCAATGATTTTATCCATAGCCTCGTCAAAAGGCAGGTCTATCTTGAGCGGCGGCTGCCGATGTTTCTTTGCTTTGGGCTTAGACTTATCCATATTGGTATTATATAGCCTAAATCTCAGGCAAACTCTACCGTACGCCCTCAAACAGCTCTTTAATCTCAACACCAAGTGCTTGGGATAACTTCCGTAAAGTAGAAAGGCGCACAAACTTCGTTCCACCCTCAATAAATGCAATCGTCGTAACGTGCGAATCAATCTTTGCTGCTAATTGTTCCTGTGTCATACCGTGTTTGCGGCGTAGCTCAGAAACACGCTTGCCAAACAAGCGCATCAGAGCCTTTTCTTGTGTATCAATCATACTCACAAGATAGAGGTATTAGACTTTTGGTTGAATAGACTTTAAGACTATGCTACGTTACTACATAGACTAAAAGTCTATAATTATATGAGGCGAGCACAAATCAAGAGACTAATTAGGACGGCCGACATTTTGCCGCTTTTGCGTGATATTGCTAGCAACCGGCAAGAGCACTTCATTGTACTGTCGATGGATAGCGGCCGGAAGCTCATAACAAAGCGGGTAGTCTTTATCGGCACGATTGATACCGTTATTGCTCATCCGCGCGAAGTGTATGCAGGAGCCATAGCTGATATGGCAGCAGGCATTGTGGTGGCTCACAACCACCCTTCCGCCGACCCGACGCCGAGTAAGCAAGATATTACTACGACCCAACAGCTCATAGCGGCCGGACAGATTTTAGGTGTAAAGCTCTATGACCACATTATTGTGGCAGGCCGGAGGCACTACAGCTTTAGAACGAGTGGGCTGATTGTTGATTAAACACATGACAACGGAGGACATAAGCAATGAATGGTCTGTATATTGAACGCCGACTTAAAGGTAGCTCAACAATCTCAGAAGATTTAGCGAAGCATCTATATACACGAGCATCGCAAGGTAACGCCGTAGTCGTTGCCGACAATCCAGTAGCTATGATTTCCTCGGTTCGTAAGCAATGGCTCAAGATTGAGCGGCACTTACGGCGTGAGCGATCTAGCACACTCAATGCCAGCAATATACTGGAGCTAACACACCAGATAACGAGTATGCAGACAATACGGTTTACAGCAAGATCACCAGCCGACGACCCGATGGGCGATGTGTAGTTTGCGACTGTTGAGGATCTTGTGGCTTGGCCGCCGGAGTGTCGGACGCTCTATGTGACGTGTGTGGTAGCGAATACGCAGTTACACTTAGTCACGAGTTGGATGAGAGCGGGTGGGTTGGTAGTGGCCTACGAAGAGCCTATCTCCTAAATCCAGGATCAGCCATTAGCCTTTCGAGCAATAGATATACTGTCGTGCAAGGATTTGAGCTTTCAGGCGTTTTGCCAGCAGCGTCTCTATGCAATTTTGCTGCACGTCTCATTGCATTATCTCGCAAAGGCCTTAATTCTTCGTATAGATCAATTCGCTTACCTTTTTCATATTTTTTGCCCCGATGCTTCTCTAACAGAGAAAATAGGTCATTACGATGCGTAGGTGTCGCTAGATCTTGATAGTGCAAAACAAACCAAAGTTCAAAAGCGTCGTTTGAGTATGCAACTAAAATATCGTTATTTGCGGCAATTTGTAGCGCCTCATTGAACCGGCCTTTATTCTGGCTGTCGGCGTCGTTCGCATCCCTATCTAACACAACCCACGTCTCGTCATTCTTAATATCGAAGTCCTGCCTCCGTATCATCACGTCGCGCTCTAAGATCGCGCGTTTCACTAGTTTGCGCGGATCGACACCAACGTTTTTGCAAATTTTGACGATTGGGCCAGTGGGAATGCGATAGTGTTTTAAGTAAACCGCTTCTGTTACGCCGTTCGTAACGATTAAATAGCATTTTCGCTCTGATAGGCTGCCGAAGCTACGGCCTCTGCGTTTTTGTTCCCAACTTTTCCCTGAGTTTTTGTCTTTAGCCATGACTCTTTATTCCTCATCAAACTCCGTGACGGGAACAGCCCCAAAACGACCAGCTAGGTAATTTTTGGCAATCTCAAAATCATTGCGTGTTTTATACTCTCCGAGAGAGCGAAGTACAGATTCTTCCTTATCGTTCTTTTCGGTGAACCATACTTGGTCACGCCTCAAATTAGCGCGGCTCGAAAGCAAGTAGGTTTCATGGCTACAAAAGAGTAGTTGCGCTCCGTGCGGGTTGGTCTTACGATTCTGAAAAAGGCTAACAACAGCTTTAGTGATGAATGGATGTAAGCCAGACCCTAGCTCATCAATAATAAGCGTTCCGCCCGACTCAAGTATGGGTAGCATGAGGGCTGACATTTCAAAAAAATGTCTCGTTCCGGCTGATTCATGGTCATTCATGTTGAATATGGCCGTTTCTCCGGGGCGATCATAGACCTTGTGGAGAGTATTGACCCGAACACCAACTAGCATACCAGGCGTTTCATTAGCCCATGATCGTACCTGCGGTGGTAACGTGCCGAGTTCTTTGTCGGAAATTTTAATACGTTCAACAACTAGATCCAGGATGCCGAAGTCCGCCTTCTTCATCAAATCAAGTACGCGATTTCTGAAGTCTTTATCTTCTGCACATCGTTCAAGAGCATCATTGACGGGGACAGATTGCGAGCTATCTACGATCACCAGATTTTCATTAGACATCAGTGTTACTATGCGAAAGGCTAGGTCATTAGCGAATTGCGCAAAAACGCTCACCGCGAGCGCTGTAGGCAAAACTCTTTGCAGGAGTGGGTCGAGTTCTTTGGCAGCGCTCTTATGAATCTTGAAATCTTGTTTCTCACGGGTAAATATCATGGTACTGCTTCGATTTTTCTTTACTCGTGTAGTCACCTCGAGCCACTCGCTTACCACTTCTTTTTCACTGATTGTAAAGCCATACCTGTACTCTGCCGCGCGTTCTTCATCCCATAGAATAATTTGGAGGTAGGAAGGTTCTTTGGCCGCCTTACTATTTAAGAGAAACGGTCTTAGTGCAGGATGTTTAGTCGTAGGTTGTGCTAGGAAATTAGTGTTTTGTACAGCCCACCACATGAAAAAGATCGCCTTAATGAGGTTGCTCTTACCGCTCGCATTGGGGCCGAACACCCCTACAGCGGGCAGTAGCCCCCCCGCTTCGGTTGCTATCACGTGCGCAGGTGCCGACCGAAGCGGCTCTGCCTCAAACGATATAGTGGCAAGCTCGTGAAATGAGCGAAAATTCTTGGTGCTGAACTCTATAATCATGTCTGAATAGTAGCATACACGATACGACTTTTCAAGCTAAGTGCGATAAAATCTCGTATATTTGACAAATATAATTCTAAAGTACTACAATTTCATTGGTACACCGCTTCGGCGAGAAACCAAAAATCAACTTTAATGGCGCAAGGGTACAAACGGTGCCAAGGGGGAAATATCGAAAAAACAATAACTAAAACATGAAATCGCCAGATTGCTTTCGATTTCAGGCGAGGCAAAACTGGCGACCGATTGGAGCGATATTCATCGCTTCTCCAAATATAACACATCAACGGGCATGAAAAATGTACGATTTAATGGAGATCTTAAATTATGAGTCGAAGAATTTACGACGCAGCATTTGCGCCAAACACTAATCGTTCACATCACTTACATCTAGGCAAGTTTTGGTGGATAGACGAGAAGGGCAATAAAGGTACGTGGACTAGAGACGAAGCATATGAATATGTATTGGCGAATCGTAAAACCGTATACGTTGCGGAAGGCCAAGATTCAGCTTGGGTAGAGCCTTACTATTCCACGAAAGATCCCAGCCTTACTTGGATACAGACAGATTCAGACGGCAAACTACCGGACAATCTGCTCACATTGGCAAAACGGCACAGCTAAGACCGCGGAAAGCGTGTAAGTGAGTGTTACACACATCCACTTACACTAACTCTGCATCAATCGAAGGTGCTTGCGCATGATGCGGAGTTATGTTGTATGCGGCGTGGAATGACTTTCTTCCGCTAATGAACCATGCCGCCAAATAGAGCACCCCAACAATCGCAATCATCCTGTATCCATTGAAAACATTAGAATGCTGTGCGATCCATCCAAACAACAAGCTTAACGGGATGAGCAAGATGTTGCCCGAAAAGTTCAGCACCGAAAGCATCGTAGCCCGAAGTTCGCTGGGCGTGACGTCTTGCACGGCAGCTTCGGCCTGGTTGGTAATGGCCGAGAATAAAAAGCTGGCGGCGTAAAAGAAAACAAACGACCAGTCGTTACGGATTAGGCTGAAAAGCGCGAAAGCGACAAAGAACAGTGGCGTAAGTTTGAGCGTCCGCCTGCCGAGACGCGGTGCTGCAATCTGCCCGAGTGAGCTTGTGAGCCATTTTGCGACCGTGGCGTAACCAATCGGCACGGCGCTTAATCCTAGCGCCAAGAAAAGCAGTGGGGCGTACTCATTCTGAGAACTGCGCAAGGTTGTCGCAGCAACAATAAGTAGCGAAAGCTGTAGAAGCAGCCGACTAGCAAAAACCTGACGGACGCTTGCGCTAACGTGCGCCCGCAACTTATGGTCTGCCGCCACCTTGTGGGTTTGCGGCTCGACTAAGGTTGCGGCAACAAGCAGCGCTAGCACCATTGCTGCGGCTGTCACAAAATAGCTAGCCCTATATCCAAAGCCATGTGCGATGTACCCGCCAATAATTGAACTCAGGCCGAAGCCAGCAAGGTAGAGCGCGAAAGCACGGCCTTGATGCTTGTCGTAAGCCTTCTCATTGCCGCTGTCTTTGAGGCTATCATACATCATAGCCTGTGACGTACCAGAAGTAAGCACCATATAACCGCCAACAAGTGCGGTTGCAACTAGGTAGATCGGCAGACTGTGGCTGCTCCCAGCAATGAGTGAAGCGAGCAGGAGTGACAAGCAGGCCAGTACAAGCACATGCTTACGCTTCCATCCATCGGCCAGCACGCCCGCAGGAACATCAAACGCAACCATAACCGTTAGAAAAACGATGGCGTTGATGCTGATGCCAAAAGGCCCAACGCCGATTGACTCTAAGAACAATTTTTCTATTGGATACCAAAACACCAAGCCACACAAAAAATTGAGTACATAGAGTTTGCGGATGTTACTGGTCATATGCTCAATGATACCTTACTCGGCTGCCAAGCATATTTTCCTTCGTAAAATAAGCCAACTCCTGTTTGCTTCACAAACAGGAGTTCCAGTTATTGGCTCTATACCGGACTGTCGGCGCCATCCGAGTCTCAGCATTTATGCCTGCTCCCAAATCTCCTTGCTCAACATCCCATGCGTCTTAATTTTCTCCGTCGTCGTAAACCGCATCCGAGGCTTCTCTACATCATCACTCTCCCAGTACCACGCATCAGCAACAAGTTTTCGTGTCCTGCGCTTGGCATAAATGAGATCAGTTGTCCTTGGACAAACGATTAAGATAACTGGCAGCTTTTCGGTGTCGGTTTGTTCTTTCCATGTATCTCCCTCATCATCCAAAAACTTTACATAATCACCTAAGCGTTTCTTCATGCGGTAACGCGGCAGATTTGCATCAAATACTTCAAGAATGTAGCTCCCAATGGTAGCCTCTTCTTTGCCATTACCGTTAAGCCTATCACGGCAGAAAATGAGATGTGGCTGGATAGGCGTATCGTCTAGGTCTGTAATAAAGTGATAATAACTACGCCCAAGCAAGTAGCCTGCCTCAGTTTGGTAATAATATCGGAGCTTCTTGCCCTTTGCTTGATCTTCAACATCTTCTCGTTCAAGAGCAATACAACAATCCGCAATAAGCACACAACGGTCAATGTAGGTTTGGCTCCGCGTTGGTTCTTTGTAGCGCTTGCGCAATTCTTCTGGCGGATAGGCTGGCAGCTCTACGACTTGGCCGTCATCGTCCTTGCTTTTTCTAGTGAGCGTTCGTAAATAGCGCACCCCGTTGAGATTGAGATAATAGATTGCAGGTTTGGTCTTCTCGGCAAAATGAGTCGAATAAATCCACTCAACATAGTCTTTAGCACGTAAATCACGGAGCCACAGGTTAATGGTTTTCGGGTCTTTGTGATCGAGGAAAGCTTGGATTTGGATACGATTTAAGAAGCGGAAGTCGTAGAGCAGCTTTAGTATTTCAACTTGTTTCTTGGTTAGCTTTGGTAATTCAGTCATATACAGATTATTCTTAGTCGTTAGGTAGTTAGCTTATTCAGTTTTAGGCATTAGGCTTTTAGCTATTTGATTTTGTAGATATTTATAGCTAGCTTTATATAGTTCTTGAGTTATTGATTAGCTGTTTTTTAAGTCGGGTTTATTTAGTTCTTCTTTTAGGTTTTTTCTTTGTTTTATTTTCTTAGATGTTCTTGTTCTGTTTTAGATACCGGCACATACAATCCTAGCCAACCCCACCTACACCACTACTTGTAAAGGTAGAGGATACAAAAGAATATAACGCAACAGATACGGATTGCGCAAGTTTTGCCCTCGACCATGGGGGCAAAATACGGAATTAGGTGGGGACAGGTTTTACAGGGGTAGCTAGGCTTTCAGCTCCACCTGTACCGTCTGAACCTCGGTATCACCTATATTCTCAACTGCGTGCGATCCAGCAGTAGATGAAGTAACTTGGCCTTCAGTTAGCCCTACTTCAACAATTGTACTGTCTGGCTTCGTAAATCGTAGTTTACCAGGGGCCAGTAGATAGTTTATGTTTTCAGGATGCCAATGCATGTCTGCTTTATCCCCTGGCCTTACTATAACTTTCAATACGCGCATTTTGTCATTCTCAAATATGACTTCATGGATATGTGGAGCTACTTTGATTGCATCGTTTGCTTGTTCTTCTGTTGGGTTCATATTGTTTTCTTTCAGGCTTCGCCTATTAGTTTCTTATACATCAACCGCTTGCCTCGAATGAAGTCAAACCACAATTCAAAGCGTTCACTGTCCTTCATATCCCTCGTGCTGTATCGATAGCAAAACTCATCACAGTAGCGTTGCAAGTGCTTGGGGCTAACGCCAATGTAGATGGCGTCGAGGCTAGCTTTTAGGTGCATCCATGCGCCCTCAATAGTGTTGGTCGTGACGTCTGCTTTGACGTACTCGCCTTTAGAGTGATTGACGGTATCGTGCTGCCATTCGCGCTTTACACGGTGGTATATTTTGGACTCGTCGGTTTGCACTTTGGCTTGTTGTTTAAGGCTTGCTCGTATGAATGGGAGCGCAACAGTAGCATCGGCTGTTTTGGTTGCCATAGCTCTAATGCGTCCTTTGCCCTTGTTTTTCTCAACTATGCCTATGACCATAGCCTTGTTTTCGTTATGGCGTAAGTTGCCACGATGTTTGCCGCCAACGTAGGTTTCGTCGATTTCTACAGTGCCATCCATTGGCTTGTCGAATGAACCGCTATTAACAGCATGGCGGATTCGGTGCAGCATGTGCCACGCGCTTTTTTGGGTGATGCCGAGATGCTTGGCTATTTGAATTGAAGATACACCCTTCTTGTGCGAGGTGAGGAGCCAGATAGCTAAGAACCATTTTTGTAATGGTAAGCGAGATTCTTCAAAGATAGTGCCAATGCGAGCGCTGAATTGCTTGGTGCAGTCGCTGCATTTGAAGATACGGCGAGACTTACATTTGTACACGGTGACGCTGCCGCAATGAGGACAGACTGGTTGGCCGTGCCATTGCTTTTCCTCTAGGTAATCTATACACGCATCTTCATTGGCGAAGCGCTTGTAGAAGTCCATAAGGTTTTCCATACTTTAATTGTACGCAACAGAGGTGGTTGTGTCAAGTATATAAGTGCGTGATTGGATAGTTGACAGTACTTTTATGTTGAGCTACGCTAGCAATGTAGCGATGAGCTAGCATAGCGCACTCGGTGTTGTATACACCCTGTCACGCGGCTAGATATTCACCGCCACAGCGTCAGCCACGGGCTACTCTTCTTCGGAGGGGTTAACCTACCAGAGTCGGTTTACCGGCTCAACCCGTCACCCTACGCCATGCCAACGTTTTGGTGAGGTAAAGGAGGACGCTATATTCGAGTAATCAAAGAAGCATACCACTAAGTCTTCCGAGAACCATCTCGATTGCAGTTTTTACGCTTCGCATGTAAACGGTTGCGTACTTGCCCCGATATTTGGGACGCAAGGGGGGTTTCCTGCAAACCTAAATGTTCTCTCTACTGTTGGTTGCCCGACCGGCGACAGAATAACCATTCACGACAGCTCGAGAACAATAAACCCCCAATTTAACAGACTCACCACATAAGGCTGTTTACGGCCTTATTTTTATATGACTATAAAACATCTACGGATTAGGCCAGACGACTTTTGCAATGATCTGATTCGCCTGCACCCACCCAAAGTTCCGGCTATCGGTACTGGCCGAGGGATTGTCGCCGAGCAGGTATACCAGATTTCCTTGCTGTTTTTCAATACGCTTTATTTTCTCAAGCCCATCATGCTGCACGATAACCACATCACCCGCATGTAAATCCTCCGTAAAGCGTGCGACAACAAATTGCCCGGGAGCGAACGAAGGCAGCATGCTGTTGCCCTCGACGCGCCTGAGAATAAAATGTTTAGGCTTTCTTTGTCGCCCAGAATATTTCCGCGATCTCATCAATCATATCCAATAGCTTTTGACCCTCCTCGGGTTCACTATGGTGTTTACACTCGCCAGCCTGCTTGGTCGCCTTCCAGAACTTTTCGTGTAAGTCTGGATATTTTTCGAGATGCTCAGGCTTAAAGAAGTCAGTCCAGAGTACCCACAGATGGTGCTTTACGAGCTCAGCACGCTCTTCCTTAATGATTAGCGCACGGATACGATCATCACCCTCGAAGTTCTGCATCTTCTCTTGGATAGCCTTAACACTCTGCGCTTCAACACGCGCCTGTGCAGGATCGTAGACGCCACAGGGCAAATCACAATGCGCATAGACAGGTTTAATAAATGATAGTTTCATCTTCCTCAGACTCCTCCTTTTAGGCTGTACCTAGTATAGCGCCAAATCAGGCTTTTCGACTGTGAAGTTTCCGCCACTTGTCGATTTCAGCATGATGGCCTGCCAGAAGTACGTCAGGTACACGCAGATCCCTGAATGTTTCAGGCCGCGTATATTGCGGAAACTCAATATTCTCATCATCGTCTTGGTAGGATTCAATTTCGGTTGACATCTCTCCACCAAGCACTCCGGGCAGGAGACGAACGATACTATCAATAATGATCATTGCAGGCAACTCGCCGCCCGTAAGAACATAGCTTCCGATTGAGTATTGTCTGTCTACCCATTGTGTTACTCGTTCGTCATAGCCTTCGTACCTTGGACATACGATAATAAGGCCATTATCTGCCGCAGCAAGCTCTTTTGCTTCCGACTGCTTATAGGTTTTTCCTCGAGGAGTAGGGAGGATTACAGTAGCCGTAGGATCATTCTGCTTAGCGACTTCGATTGCTGCAACCAGTGGCTCAACTTTCAGTAACATGCCGTCACCTCCGCCGTAGGGAGTGTCGTCTACCTGCTTGCGCGGACCCAGCCCAAATTCACGGAGGTTTATATAGGAATAGTGCGCTATCCCCCGGTCTGTCGCTTTCCAAAGCATGCTGCTGCCCAGCACACCTTCGAACATCTCAGGGAATAGTGTAACAATCTGTATATTCATGCACGTCCTACATATTTTTCTGGACCGAATTCGGCTATAAGTTTTACGAGTTGATCATGGCAATGGCCGTTACTCACAATCGCGCCGTATATTTGCTGATCATATCGCTGGTCATTTCCGCGCAAATCCGTCACTCTGCCGCCAGCTTCCTCAACGATGAGCTTTACTGCGGCAACGTCATGGGCTGCTTGGCCAGGAAATATATGGCCGTCGACTTTGCCTACGGCGGTAAGCGCCCCGCGATACACTTCACCGGTCACTGGCACCATGTGTATTCCCGCTGCAAGCATTGAAGTGACGAGTGGTTGGTCTCTTCCAAGGATGTACTCTAGGCTTGGTGAGAGCGCAATACGGGCTCCCCGTAGAGTGTCAAAATCGGATACATGGATGGGCACGCCATTCTCAAGTGCTCCTGTACCTCTACGTGCAGTAAACATTCTATCGAGCAGTGGTTCGTACATAACCGCGATCAGCGGTACACCATCAACTACATACGCAAGCGAGAACATTGCGACAGGAAGGCCTAGAATAAAACCTTTTGTACCATCGATTGGATCGCACACCCATAGGTTACTTCGATCCATGTGCACCGAAGCCTCTTCGCCGAGAACACCGTGCTCAGGATAATCGCTCAGGACCTTAGCGATCACGAGCTCATTTATTTGCTTATCGGCTACTGTTACTGATGTTTCATCTGACTTTATTTCAATACGTTTTTGATCGGAATAAAAATACATTCGCATGATATCACCAGCCGAGTGCGCCAGCTCTTCAGCCCAGACCAACAGCGAACGTAGTTCTTCTTTAGTATCCATGTGGTAATTATCTCTTACTATATTATAAAACAGAAAGAGCCTCGCGTAAAACGAAGGCTCTTTCTACCACATAAAGCTCCCACTAAAACGTGGCTCGCAGAGCTTAAGTGTTTGTTTTTGCCACTTCATGACGAAGCTCAAGCGTTACTATACCGTACCGATTACGCTTATGCAAGAATTAGATATCGAGATCATCAAGCTCAGCGAGCTCCTTACGAGTTCGCTCTACCGCATCACTCGCACGTGCTTCCGACTTCTTACCCGAGTCATCTGCCCGTTGCTCTCTTCTCTTTGATTTTGATTCTTCTTGTACGTCGTCACCACTTGCATCGCTATCGTCGTCACTCGTTGAGCGAGATGAGCTTGCACCACGCTCACTTTCCGGACGATCGACGTCAACGATTTTGAGGTTGTAACGTGCCTCGTTTTTTGTACCCAACGCACGGAGCAGCGTTCGCAACGATTGTGCGGTTGCCCCCCGTTTGCCGATGACGCGACCCAGGTCTTCAGCATCAACGGTAAGTTCGAGCAAAACACCTTTCTCATCTATGCGGCGATCTATTTTTACGCCGTCTGGGTTATTCACAAGTGACTTTACGATATATTCAACAAATTGTTGATCTATACTGCTAGCCATCGGCTAATGCCTCCTTTTTTTCCACAATCTAAAAGCGCATTATAACAAAAGCGGAATCGCGCTTTAGCGTGATATTTTACATTATACACGTAAAAGGCGGCTGAGATTAGGAATCGGAATTTGTTTCTGCTGCAGGCTCATCGGTGGCCTCTGGGGTGGAACTTTCTGGTTCTACCGGAGCTTCTTCAGCGGGTTGATTACGTCGTAATTTCTCGGGGTTGCGGATCTTGGCTGCCTTTTTCGATGAATCTTTTACCCACTTAGGCAACACAACACCTTCGGTCTTGAGCAAGAGCACTACACGATCACTCGGCTGTGCGCCATGTTCGAGATAATGTGCGGCTCGCTCTTTATCTATATGTGTTGTTTTTGCATGCGGGTCATACGTGCCAAGTTGAGCGACGATTTTACCGCTGGTAGGGGTCCGTCGTGAGTCTTGTACAACTACGCGGAATTGAGCGTGGCCTTTGCGACCGGTGCGCTGTAAACGTATTACTAACATCCCTTTCCTTTCGGGTTTAAATGATACCGATACATTTTACCTTCTTTCACCCCTGTTGTCAATTCGCGTGGGGGGTTGCTTCGTAAAACTGCGCTAAGCGAAGCTACAGTTACACATTGCCCTGTTAAGAGAGCTATTCGGGCTTCGACAATACCTCCCTTGCCTCGGACTTACAGACTATGTTTATTCATAAGCCAACTAACGTGTAGCCATAGGAACGTAACTGCTCCGGATAATTACCACTAAGCCGATTGCGACTGGATGGTTGATAGTGCAGTCGCTGCAGCAGCAACCTGCGCTGCTTGCTTACTTGGGCCTTGACCTTGGCCTTTGAGCTCGTCATCAACATAGACACCAACCGTAAAGGTTTTGTCATGGTCAGGCCCCTCCTCGCTCAGTACACGATATTGGGGAGTAGAGCCGCCTTGGCTCTGGATTACTTCCTGCAAATGACTTTTTGGGTCCATCCAGGAACCTGTTTTCAAGATATCGTCAAAGGTACTTAAGATGTTTTCAGTAATAAATATTTTTGCAGCCTCATACCCTCGTTCAAGATACAACGCACCCGTCACTGCCTCAAAACTGTTGGCAAGAATTTGTGCACGCGCACGGTCGGTCCCGCGCTTTTCGCCCCGGCTTAGACGCAGCAGCGATTCGAAGCCAAGCCTATCTGCAGCTGCACCAATGCTTTCGGTCCGTACGAGTGATGAACGCCAGTTCGTTAGAATGCCTTCTGGCTCTGAATAGTTCCCGTAGAGGAATTCAGTTACCACGAGCTCAAGAACGGCATCACCCAAGAACTCAAGGCGCTCGTTATGTTCTTTGACGGTGGTTCGGTGCTCGTTCACGTAGCTTCGGTGTGTAAGTGCGGTTACAAGAAGGTCGATCTGTATAAACTCACCACCGAGCTTCTCTTTTGCTAGCTGCTGATATGCAGATGTATCCATGTTAGAGTTTTGCTTCCCTTATCTTTTTCATTCCAAGTAGCATGAGTTTGCCAATATCCTCATATGCAATGCTATCAACAGCCTGGGTAGCCGGCAGCCACTGGATATCACTAAGCCAGTCTTCAGGATGTAGGCGATCAGTATCGCCCAATCCCTGCACAAGATATATGTGCATTGTCATAAGAACGAGCGTATGGTTACGCCGGTAGCGAAAATTCACCTTGCCGAGCCAATCACGGACGCGCATTTCTTGCAGTCCCGTCTCTTCGGTTATCTCTCGAGCTGCCGTATCTTTTGGCTCTTCATTTGGTTCGACGTGACCTTTGGGGATAGTCCATCGATTCTTGGCATCTTTAATGAGCAGTATTTCAAGGCTCCCATCCCCCTTGTTACGGCGGAACACCACACCACCAGAGGTAGTCTCATGGACTACCTCTTCTATGGCTGGTCGCCGAACAACGAACTTTCTAAAGCCTTGGATCGGTTTTTTTATTCCTTCGATTGGTTTCTTCGCAACGTCAAGTGGTCGTGCCCGATGCTTCTTACGCCCAGCCATCTATGATGCCTCTGCGCTTTCCGTCACCGTCGGACCAGGAGTATCACCGCTCATCTTATTCTTAAGAGCCGTGCCCAACACACCATTAACAAACTTACTTGAGTTATCACCCCCAAATGCTTTTGCAAGTTCGACGGCCTCGTTAATAACGACTTTTGGTGGAACGTCTTTTTCATATTTGAGCTCATATAGCCCCATACGCAAAATAACCCGATCCATACGAGCAATTTGCTCGATTGGCCATTCGGGCGCGAGCGGTCTGAGCTCATCGTCAATATGTGCTTCATGTTGTGCAACTCCGTGGACTAATTGCTCAATAAAAAACACATCGTCAACGGTTGACTCATAACGTTCGATGTTACGCTTTAGAACAGTTCCAAGATCGAACGAAATATCACCCGCTTCGCGGCGAAAATCTTGTTCGTACAGTGTCTGAAGTGCAACGATACGACCGAGGTGGCGGTTACTAGCCATGCCAAATCCCCCTTAAACGGAAACTACTTAGCGGCTGCCAGCTTCTTACCGCTCTCGCGTCGAGTAGTGTAAGCTTTTACCGGAGATTTTTTGTTAACTGCGCGTGCGAGCTTGATGACGAGATGGCTACGGCGAGCACCAGTAGCGCGAGGACTAGTTCGTTTCTTAGGTTTACCCATGATGTGCTAACTCCTTCTAGAGTTTGTTTTACCTTTGTAATTGTCATCTATTATAACCTGTTTCTATCTCAATCTCAACCTGTAGCACTACTACTTACAGCAAATACAAGCCTAAAAGCATGTGGATAGCTTTACATGCATAGATTCTCTTAGCTCTTATGTTTGTATATTTGTTAATACTTATTAATGTTATATAATTATATAATCTCGTCACAGAATCGTGGTTGAGATGTTTGCAGAGTAGGACGACCAGCTCCAGGAGGTCTCGTGACCATTTGGGCGTACTTGGTAAAAGAGTCGGGATTCCTCGTCGCGCTCGTCATGCTTGTGGCGTCAGCTGCTGCCTGCTTCTGGTGGCACAAGACGAACATCAGGATGACGATGTGGTGCGGCATGGGCAACAGCCTGACATGGGCTGTAGCAGCAACGGCTCTATACCACCAAAACCGCACCATTGACGAAGCGTACGCTTACATCCTGGTCGGGGTTATCGCTGTGACGCTTGTCGCAGTAATGATGACCGACTGGGAGAGACTTGCGTTCCCACGTCTAGACAAGGCGATCGTTGCCACATTGCTAGGGATGCTCCTGTCCCTGGTATTCAATTTCAAGCAGTACTCCGATGAAGGAAGTGCCACCTGGCACTGGATGCTTGAAGCCTCCTTGGCCATCGCGGCGTTCTGCGCCACCATGACAGCCATCTATGGATTTCAAGTAATCGAGTCAACCTTCCACAGTAAGGAGGCAGAGTAACCCTTATGCAATCTGGACACGACGGAGTCACGGGGTGGCATACAATCGACTGAAAGGTTTCGCGCAACGCTACCCCGTGGCTTATCGCCCGCCTACTCTGCAAAGACCCTCTTGAAGTTACAGAAATTAGAGCCGACATGCACGACTCTATTTTGTTATTTGATCAAGATTATCCTACAACAAAGTTGAGTAATTTGCCCGAGACGTATATGACCTTTTTGAGCTGTGCATCACTTAGGTACTTATTGATTCTCTCATCACTCTTTGCGAGTTCGATAGCCCGATCCTCATCGACGTCAGAAGGTGCCGTAATAGTACCCCTAAGCTTTCCATTGACTTGAACAGCAATAGTTACGGAATCTTCGCTTAAAAATTGCTCATCGAATACGGGCCACTCACTCGTGTGAATGGAATCTTCGTGACCTATCTGAGCCCATAGCTCTTCGGTCATATGAGGTGCAAAAGGAGCTAGTAGCTTCAGTGTTGATTCAAGGCTCTCTTTCCAAACAGGCGACCCCATAGGGACCTCGTTTTTTAGCTTATACAGCTCATTCGTCAGCTCCATAAGCGCAGCAATCGCCGTGTTAAAGCCCATCTCAGACAAGTCTTCGCTTACACGCTTTATGGCACGATGAGTCGCTCGCTGTATTGCCTCGCTGCTACCGGAGACCTCCTCTGCGTCAACATATTCCTGGACAAGATTCCAGATTCGTTGCAAGAATCTGAACGAGCCACCCATACCCTCAATGCTCCAGTTTGCGCTCTGATTCCACGGGCCGATAAACAGCTCCATGATTCGAATTGAATCGGCGCCATACCCCTGATCGATAAGTTCATCTGGCTGGATTGTGTTACCCTTGCTCTTACTCATCTTCTGGCCGTCGGGAGCCAATATCATGCCCTGATTTCGAAGGGCCTTAAACGGCTCACCGAATTTAATCATCCCAGCATCTTGCATGACTTTTGTCCACATTCGCGCGTACAGCAAGTGCATAACCGCATGTTCAGCGCCCCCGATGTAGTCATCGACGGGGAGCCAGAACTTAACCTTTTCTTCGCTAAACGGTTTCTTAGAATTATGAGGGTCGGCAAATCGCAAGAAGTACCAACTGCTACAGGCAAACCCGTCCATCGTATCGGTTTCTCGTTCAGCCGGACCGCCACACTGAGGACATGTCGTCTTCACAAACTCAGGAACAGTAGCAAGTGGACTGCGCCCATCTCCGCTCGGTTCGTATGAGGCGAGCTCGGGAAGTTTGACCGGAAGTTGGTCTTCAGGAACGGACACGATACCATCGTCTGGACAGTGCACCATAGGGATCGGAGCGCCCCAGTAGCGCTGTCGACTAATCAGCCAATCTCGCATTCGGTAGTTAACACGCTCCTTGCCAACGGCCTGCTTTGTCAGATCAGTAATTATTCGCTCGCGCGCTTCGCTGCTCTCCATGCCATCATATGAGCCGGAGTGTACCATGACCCCTTCGCCCGTTATCGCGGTGCGCTTGAAGACATTCGCGTCGCTTTTCGTATCGAAGCCTAACTCGATTGCACGACCGACTGCCTGCTTGAGCGCCACAATATAGTGGTCATAATGGCCACCTTCTGTCGCTTCCCATTTCGCAAGGACTTCAGCAGCATCCAGCCATACTAAGTGAAACTTTTCGTGTTCCTCTAATTGTGTAGCGACGGTATTAGTGTCGTCGAGAACAACCAATAGAACTGTCGCGCGAGCCCGTCGATTAATATTTTTGAGCGTATGATAGTAGTGACCGTAAACAGTACAAACTTCCTCGTACTGCTTGATATGAGTCAGCCCGCTCTCTTCTCGTAGCTCGCGCAGTATGCCGTCATGAACGGCTTCCCCTTCTTTTTGGCCACCCGCAAACAGTGCAATGTTTCCGTTCTTCTCAATTTGAAGAAAAGCATACTTCTGCGTTTTCGGATCAAAGACTACTGATGATCCACCCTCGGCAAACTGCTCATCGTCACGAGTAATGCCTTTTTCAGGCGCCACGACCTGGCGGATTGGCAAATCGAATGTTTTTGCAAATTCAAAATCCCGCTCATCATGGGCTGGTACCGCCATGATAGCACCCGTGCCATAACCAGCGAGCACATAGTCGGCTGTCCAAATTGGGAGTTTCTCATCATTAATTGGGTTAACGACGTATGCCCCCGTAAATACACCCGTCTTTTCGCGGTTCGTCTCCTGTCGCTCGATGTCTGATTTGTTGCGTGCTTTCTGCTGATAATTCTCAACTTGTTGCTTGTGGCTCGCTGGTACGATCTTATCCAGCAACGGATGTTCGGGCGCCACCACCATGTATGTAGCTCCATAGAGTGTGTCGGCACGTGTCGTAAATACTTTCAGAGACTCGTTCTGGTCAACGATCTTGAAATCAATCTCAGCGCCTGTCGATCTACCGATCCAGTTACGCTGCATCATTTTAATGGAGTCAGTCCAGTCGACATCATCAAGATCTTTCGCTAGTCGATCGGCGTAATCAGTGATCTTAAAGAACCATTGCTTGAGCGCTTTTTTCTCAACTTCGCTGCCACATCGCCAACAGTGACCGTTCTCAACCTGCTCATTTGCAAGCACCGTCTTGTCGACCGGACACCACCACTGCAAACTCTCCTGACGATAGGCAAGCCCACGCCTATACAGCAACAAGAAAAACCATTGCGTCCAGCGATAGTAGTCAGGGTCAGATGATGCGAACTCCCTGCTCCAGTCGTAGCTAAAACCCATCGTCGTTAGCTGTTGCTTGAACTTTCCGGTATTTTGCTCAATGGCTTGCTGGGGGCTAATACCGGTCTTAATTGCATAATTCTCAGCCGGCAGTCCGAACGCGTCCCATCCCATGGGGTGGAGCACGTTAAATCCGTTCATGCGCGCATGACGGCTTATAACATCACCGATGGTGTAATTGCGAACATGCCCAACATGCATAGCCGCACCGCTCGGATAAGGAAAGTATTCAAGCACGTACCGCTTCGGCTTGCCCGGATCTTCACTGGCCTCATAGATCTTGTTCTTGGCCCACTGCTTTTGCCACTTTGGCTCAATCTCTTTTGGATTATATCGTCGCACGATTACTTATTTCCTTCCACATGCTAACTTAAACACTGATGATTCTTTTTTAGATTTTACCCTTGTCATGCCTATCTTACCACCGCCATATGCGAAGCATTGCGAGGTTTATGTAGATGTGATTTCGGTGTAATAAATATACTGCCCTAACGGGCGAGGAGAAAAGTTGCACGAACTATACGTGTCTGCATATATGTATAGTACCATGTTTGAGATAGGAATCATAGGGTACGAAAGAACCGAAGCCGCTTGTCAAGGCTTCGGTTCTTTTTATTGCTATCTACCTGATTATGACTGGCCGAACGCTGATTTAAGTGCTGATGTGGCACTTGATAACGCCGATTGGAATGTGGCGTCATTAGTGCTAATAGCCGATTGCTCGGTGCTCTGAAGCGACTTTACGCTCGACTGATAGGCCGCGCGAGCAGACGCTACAGAAGTTTGGAACGTTTGTCGAGCGGACGTAAGTGTCGTCGTAAATGTTGATTGAATTGTCGAGACACTTGTCGTACCAGCTTGACAGCTGGCTTCAGCCGTCGATACCGCACCGCTAACCGCGGCCTGTAGTGTGCTTTCGGCGGCATTAATGCTCGTTGCCTCTGTTTGCGCAGCAGCCGTCATAGCGCTCTGGTACGCTGTACGCGCCGATGCATTAGCTGACTCTCGTGTTGAGATTGCTACATTAACCGTCGTTTCAAATGTGCTTACTGCAGTCTTTTCTGCTGAGGTTGTTGCGAGTGAAGAAAGCTTAGTGTATTCAGTATCTCGGTCCGTCTTCCACTGTGATTGTAAGCCGGAAAGCTTCGTTGCATAGCCGCTCCAGTTCGTCTGAAGATTTGAACTTCGTTTTGTCTGTGCGGCAGACAGCTCAGTTTCAAGTGTCGTTAAGCGATTGTCCTGAGATGTCGCTTTCGTCTGAAGATTCGTACAGAACGGACCGGTACTGACTCCCTTAGCATCCGCCAGTGCCGATACTGAACTTAGTGGCATAAGATTGGCCACGCCCGTTAAGAGCACCGATGCAACAAGCATTGATGAGACCCCAATTGAAGTACATATACGTGGACTAGTAGTTACCCGCATCGTATGCACCTCCTAGGTTAGTAGCTGCAGTACCGACATTCGCATCACTCGATTGATCACTTGCGTTCGCCTGGACGTTAGCTGATGCCTCACTCGTGTTAAGCGAATTCGCGAGGCTATTGAGCGCTGTCGTAACTCCGCTCGCCGTATTGCTTGTGTTCGTCGGTATCGAGAGCATCGTAGAAGATTTACTCGATGTTGTCGTGCTCGCCATATTGGCCGGTGCCACCTTATCGTGTTGGTGTAAATAAACCACATAACCACTTGTAGCAACCGCTAGCAATACTACTGCAACTAGCAGTATCACATGCGAGAAGCCCTGTTCAGCCCTACTCATCTCCCCATCCTTCCGTGTTCCATTACCGCACCTTATTAGCTAGCATCCATTGTAGATACGCCCCGGTATTAGCGCAAGCCAATGTTAACCGTTGGATGTTGAAGATGATGATGTCGAATTCGATGCCGTACTGTCCCAATTCTGGCCGAGGATTACAACAAAGTCAGATGAGTAGCCTCCAGCTTCCCGGGCTTCAGTCGACCCCGTAGTGGTCGTAACTGTCGAGCCAGGGTACATTTGCTGAAGCTGCTTCAACGAGTTTGGCTTTGTAGTCCCGACGTTATCTATAATCATCGTGCTTGGGTACGTGCTTGTTGCAGTATCGACTGAGCTTACAGTAAAGCCTTTTCCCGTCATTGCTGTTTTTTGTAATGTTGCGAGGCCATCAACATCGCTTCCGTTTAGCACCGTAACGCTCGGCGCCTCTCGGGCAATTGGATTGCTCGATGTGATTTGCTCATAGTATTGTTTCATGGCCGTGAAATTTCCAACGCCAGCCACAGGAGAGAGCGCTTCTTCGCCCGTAGACGGATCAGTGTACGTCGTAAGGATTGGGTTTGTACCACCGGTTAGAGTTGAGCTAAAGGCGTATGATTGTATTGAGTTTAGGTTTATGTTCTTTGTAATCTGTATAAGCCGTAGAACGTTTTGTAGAGACAAGCTTGTCTGGAAATTGTTGCCAAGCGTGCTAATGAGATCGCTTACCTTGACGGGGTTAGCGAGTACACCAAGGGACTTCGCCTTTCCAGCCACGGCAGTAAATAGCTGGCGCTGGTGCATCGTTCGATCAAAATCGGAATCAGGAAAACCGTATGCGCCCGGGCCATCACCGCGCGAACGCGCAAGGTTCAGCGCCTGCTGCCCACTGAGGGTGACCGAACCATTAGGGAGTTTGAGATTTGTGTACGGATCGTATAGACCACGAGAATCGGAGCTATTGACCGTTATCGTCACACCACCAACTGCATCAACTGAGTCTTTGAAAGCGCCGTAGTCCATGAGGCCATAGTAGTCGATTGGTATGCCAAAGTCTGATTGGAAGATCTCATCGAGCTGCCCCATGCCACCCGACGGATAGCCGGCTTCACTAAAGTTCGTTGCCGTATTGGCGGAGTTTATCTTCTGATACTCGGACAGCCCGGAGATATACACCCATAGATCGCGGGGAACACTGAGTAGAAACGCCGAGTGGTTTTGCGTATTAATACTAAGAAGCAGAATTGAGTCGGTAAGCTGAGCCCCCTGGTGATTTGGATCATCTGATGAATCTCCCGCAAGCAAGATGTTAACACGACCATCACCCTCACCCTTGAGCGGGGTATTATTAAAGGCCGCCGTTGCATCGCTAATCACATTGCCGTGGAATACTTTATCGACATTACCTATGGCTTTTACGCCAATAAACCCGCCGACACCAAGTATTAATAGGAGGACGATGATCCCCGCTCGAAATACAAGTCGCTTCCGAAGTGGTTTCTTAATCTTGCCACGTTTTGTTCGCTCAGGAGCAGCCGAGGTCGAACGCCTCGAACCAGTGACACGGCTCCCAGGAGGCGCGGCAGCTAGTGACGGGTTGCGTAATCGTTTAGGTTCGGCTGAAGGGCGAGCCGGTGTCTGTAATGTCCTTCTCATACTCGTGGAATTTGCTACAGGTGGGGCCGGTGTTCGAAGACGCTCAATGGTCACAGGCCGTCTGATCCCTGGGTTCATAAACCCATCCGTTGATCTTACCTGTGACTGTTTTTTGGCTTGATGGTAATTGAATCTACCTTCTTGCACGAGACTTCTATTTTATCACTTAACCATGAGGATGTCTTATTGTAATAATGTCGGCATTCAGCTATTCAGCAGCTTTTGCTTCCTGGTCATCCAGTTTGCACTCTGTCGCACGAGCTTAGCGGCGTCAGCTTGATCCGCTAAAAGTACCTTGAGAGCCTCCTCTGCATAGACTCCATTTTGCGAACCCTTTGCGAGCACTACCGCACCTTTATGTAGCAACCCCGAAACGTATTCTCCCGCCTCTCGAGGGTTTTCAAAGCTTTTTACCGTACATCCACCCGCTTTCGCCGCTGGAGCAAGCCATTTCTTTGATGCATAGCCAACCGTCACTACATAGTCAAGCTTCTTGGAATCGCAGTAGGCACCCACTTCTTCGTGGGCTTGTTTGCTATATTCGCCCAACTCATTCATATCCCCGAGAATTGCGATGCGCTGTTTTGCTTTTGATGCATAGAGCACATCAAGTGCCGCAGTCATCGCAAGCGGGCTTGCATTGTACGTATCGTCAATAAGCATCGTTTCCTTCTCTCCATCGAGCACTTGCATACGACCAGAAAATGGCCGCAAAGCGCTCAGACCCTTTGCTATGTCTACTGTAAACATCGTAAACATATTTGCCACCGAAGCTGCAGCCAACGCTATTTTTGCTCCCTGGGGACCCAGATAGTGAATATCTGATTCAAGACGGCCATCAGGTAACCGAACATGTAGCTTCTGGCTACCTAGTCCAATTGCAGAAACTTCTCCGTAGTATTGCGCCTTATTGCTCTCGAGGCTATATTCGATAAACTCTTTCCCCGCTAGATACTTTCCAGGGATATCATCGCCATTTACAAGCACCTGCTTACTAAACGCAAAGACGCTGAGCTCTTCTTTGGCAACCTTATCCATAGTGCCAAAGAACTCCATATGTTCTTCGGATATTGCCGTTACCACCGTAATATCAGGTTTGATATATGCAAATTGCTCCATCTGACCTGGACCATCAGTCCCTAGTTCTACAACAACAACATCATACGGATACGGCATCGCTATCTCAGACTGTGTTATACCAAACACTTTTATCCAGGCCACGACATTGTAGAGGCTCGGCTCGTTTATTCCAAAAAATATTAATGGTACGGTAACACGGTCGTTATAGTTACCTGTCTGGCAACGTACCCGCATTGTCTCTCCGAGTAGTTGGGCGATCGCTAGTTTCGTGCTCGTTTTTCCAACAGATCCCACGACAGCCACGACTTTGACATGATGCCTCGCCCGTAGTTGGCGTACCTGCATTTCAAGGATGGTACATACAAATGATCGAGCCGCTTTTTTCGGATGAAGCACCGCGATTGCAAGATTGCATACCCATGCAAAAATCACGACGATATGTACCCATACAAGTGGATAGGCTAGTAGCAGCGCTAACCCAAATTCCCAAGCACCAGCCGTTCCATAGCGAACCCATTCAACCAAGAAGCCAACCCCGAGCATCGCTTGGGTGAGCATTGCGAGGCTCAGGAAGACAGAGACTGAGCGTTCAACGTCTGACAGCTCTATATCTGCCTTAAAATTGTTTGTATGCCAAAACCAATAGAATAACCTCCAGCCAGAAAGTCGGCTGCGGCGTAGTTGCGCTACCATTGCAGTTGGCAATCTAAAACTGTATAAATCCAAAATGCTGCGTAAATACATACTAGTATTGTCGCATATTCCAAATCAAAGCGACCAACGACAAGCCAGCTGCCGTGCTTCGTCTCACGCGGTACAGATTACCCACTTAGTCACTCACACCCGCAGAAGCTACTTTGCGGAGCGCTAAACTGACAGTACAATACAAAGCATATGCATCGTAACTCCCTAAGCCTACTTCGGCCAAACGTAATCGAGCTTTGGTATATCTTTTTTATTTCATGCGTATTGCTTCTCGTCGGAAACGGCAAGTTGTTGCTTCAAAAAGCCGGACTTATTACCTCAGCACAACTTATTGGGCAACAAGTCTCGACTAAGGTGCTCTGGGGGACTAACTGGTTTGACAACTTCAAATTTACGGCAGGCGTCATAAACCTCATCGTCTGGGGAACAGTTGGTCTCATCATCTACACTACTCTACAATCGATCGTACGATCACTGCGCATCTTTGCATATAAGCGCGACTTTGACTCGGGCCTCTACGTCCATCCCCAAGGTTACACACACCAGGCTTACTGGCGACAGATAATACTTAGCTCAGTGTTTGGTTTCGTACTCTTAGCCGTTTTTGCCGTCTGCGCGATTGCATATGTATTCATTGCATTGCCCGATAGTTTTGTGCACGTTGAGCATTTTATTGTGTCGCCAAGCTTTGGCGGCTTGATTGATCCATTTGTTGCAATCAGCATCACTTGTGTAACTACCGGTGTTATGTACATACTGCTCAAGCTCGTTATACAGTACCATCGCATTTCTGACGCAGATCTCTAAGCAGCTTCTAGCGTTATTGTATGATATGCGCTATAATCACCCCCGTTGTTCTCGCTATTACAGCAGCGAAGAATGCATTAGTCGAGGGGACATAGCTCAGTTGATTAGAGCGCTTCGATGGCATCGAAGAGGTCCGGGGTTTGAGTCCCCGTGTCTCCACCAAAGAAAACACCGGTCGTTCTTGACCGGTGTTTTCTTTGTACCTAAGTAACCTTAAGTCTCACTCTTTGACTGGTGCTTTGTACTTTCATAGCCATGGTGTCTCTCGTAGTTTATATGATTAATGACCGCCGTGTGTTTCTTAACCTCAAATTTATGTTGCTGGCTCCGAGCCTTACTACCCTCTTTTCGACTTCCACTATTGTGACGAGATCTCTCCGCCATTGACATACTACACATCCTTCCCTCTTATTTTATTGTCACCAACCAGCCATTACTCGAGCTCAACAACCATCTGTCTTGGCAATTCTGAGGTAATATCATCAACCTCGCGACTATCAAACACATCGCACAATACTTGCCACGCCGCCTTGATCCGAGCCTTTGCACTATGCTCATCAACATCCTCTAGATCCATAAGTTGCTCGATAATATTTTCGTCGATATGCGTTGCAGTTGGCACCATTTGTGCAGCATTTTGCAGCTCCTCAGGTAGTGCAGCCGCAAAACCACGCCGCGTATGATCGGTCAGATGTGCCGCAACATTTTCGACGACTAGTTCGAGTGCGTCCTGTGATTCGTCCTCATTTGCATGAGTAGCAATTTTAATTCGTCGTATTAGTTCATGATACTTCATTAGCAAGGTCCTCCTTACGCTTGTTACTATGCACGCTTGTACTGAAGGTTTGCTATAAGCTTTTTTACATAATTTACTGCCATGCGTCAGGCTTGAAGGAACGAAGCGTAAGCGTATACTAAAAAGTGTAATGTAATGAAAGAAGGGGGGGTAATCCATTGATAAGTCCTAAATCTAACGGACAGGATAGTAGTCTACTTGGCAGCGAGGTACTCCCAAGTTAGTTCCCCTTTCATCACGGGCTCGTCCTGCCTACGTAGGCGAATACCTTAAATGCTCCACAGGCCTGTGGAGCATTTTTCTATACACACCGAATTCACATTGCCTTATATTTCTTGTGGTCAGCTTTTTCGGACGATACTAGTGGCTTTGTCTTATATACACGCTGCTTTGCTGAGCGATTCTTTGACCCTGCGATAAATCGTCGTACCATCGCTTCTGTATCCGAGTCAAATGTAATCATCGCGCCATCCTCATTTATCTACACTTCTAGCTTAGCGTGGTCAATGATTTAGTGCAGTAAAATGATTCACCGCCGGTTTGCGTGTTCGAAGTGAGAAAATGTAGCATCTCTTGTCAGGCTCTAACAGGCTAAGGTTGATGCCCGCCATAAGCATACCGTTTTCATTGTTATGATTTGCGCTTAAACCTAGCGAGCATCACTATGCATCTTCTTGCTTCCTTAACTCAGCCTCAAGGTTTGTAATCATCTGGTGGCCGACTGCCCCAAGAATGTGTACATCCTCCGGGTTTATATTCTCACGCAAGATCTTCTCAATTGTTGGACCTGGAGGTGGAATAGATTCGACCAGTTTATGTCCCGCTTCGGTCAACCGTACATCTTTTCGACGCTTATCTGTTGTATTTTCTATGCGAGAAACAAGACCTTTTGCTTCGAGGGCATCAATGATTCCGCTTAGCGTTGCTGGCTCAACCTGCAGTCTTGTTAGTAGCTCACTCATCGGCAGATTGCCCTCGTTGCCCAGATTCCACAAAACAACATACTGCGTTCGAGCAAGCCCATAAGGCTTCAGTCTCAGGTCTATATTCTGATGCAGCAAAGCTGCAAGACGCTTGATCAATGATACGAGCTCGGACGATGTCGCTTCCGACATATACCCTCCTGAGATATTTAGCTACCTAATAGTACACTACTCTGGCTGGCGATGCCAAAATCGCACCTACTCCTGACGTCGTATTGTAAGTGAGCCGAGCAATAATGCAATAAGCCCGAATGCTGCAACTATTAGAAAGTCATGCGTTATCCCAGTCGTCCAATGAGAGCTTACGGCGACCCGCTGCATTGCATCCACACTGTACGTCAGCGGTAACACGTCTGCCACATGCTGCAGCACGGTTGACATCTGCGCCCTCGGAACAAGGAGCCCGCAGACTAGAAGTTGTGGAAAAATCACCGCCGGCATAAACTGGACTGCTTGAAATTCACTCTGAGCGAATGCACTCACGAATAATCCAAGTGCAGTGCCCAGAAATGCAGCCAGTAGCGCACCTACTATTGTAAGTATCGTGCCGCCGGCTACAGTAACCCGTAATACACCTAGTAGTACGCTTGAAGTAATGATCGCCTGCACAAAGGCGACAGCTGAAAAAGCTACGGCATACCCCAATACAAAGTCCACCTTGCCTAGGGGCATCGTGGTAAGCCGTTCGAGGGTGCCGTTAATGCGTTCCCGTAGGGTCGCAATCGAAGTTACCAAAAACATCATCACCATCGGGAAGATGCCCAGCAGCGTGGGTGCGAGATGATTAAAGGTCCAGGTATTTTGAACCACATATTTTAATACCGTAATAAGTACTGGCGGCACAACAAATAAGAGACCTAGCGTCCGTGGATCATGACGGAGCTGAGTGAGTACTCGGCGAGATACTGCAAGCATCTTATATACGCTCATTGAGCATGCCCCACCATTTGGATAAAACCTGATTCGACTGTTTGGGCACCCGTTTGCTTTATGAATTCAGCAGGCGATGCGTGTGCCAGTATCTTCCCATTGCGTATAAGTACAAGGTCATCGCAGCGATCAGCTTCGTCCATGGCGTGACTACTTACGATAATTGTCTTACCTGATTTCGCAAGCTTATGGAATAATTTCCACAAATCTTCGCGCAATGCTGGATCAAGGCCAACCGTTGGCTCATCCAGTACCAGAAGTTCCGGTGCGCCAAGGAGTGCAACACCGAGCGAAACACGCTGCTTTTGGCCGCCTGACAGGCTACCCACGATTTGATTTGCCTGTCCCTCTAGGCTCACCTCATGCAATGTTTCCGCTACGGTAGCTCGTACCTTTGGTCGAGGTAAGCCAAGAATACGTGCAAAGAAAGTAAAATTTTCTCGTACGGTAATATCTGGATAAACCGAGAGTGACTGTGGCATATAGCTCAGCCTACCTCTTAGATCTACTGATCCAGCCGACTCGCCGAGTACAGTCACGCTACCTCTCGTTATCCGTCTACTACCCACGATTGCGCGAATAAGTGTTGTTTTACCCGCACCACTTGGACCAATAAAACCCGTAATTTTTTCCGCTGACAATTCGAGGCTCACACTATTGAGCGCCTTATAGCTATTCCCCACGTCGACTGAAACGTTTTTTATCGATACAACCTCAGAGATCATATACCCACTATACCAGAATCAAGCCTGTCCATTAATCAAGTAACCCGCTTATAATTAACAGCTTCAACATGAATTGTCATAAGAGCTAATTCATACTATTATAATTTTAGATAGATTATTACAGAGCATTCAGTGTTGTTGGTGTAGACCAATAGTAGCCATGTCCGAACAAATTCCTGTTACCGCCACCAGATTAAATGCAAAGGCGCTTATAGCCATAAGCGTGGCAATTATCGTACTGGCCGTATGCTATCCCGCCTTTCGACACTCTACACTTTTCGTCGATGCAACGACGCATCAGCCTGAACGATATACTGAACTCTACTTCAGTAACTCATCATCAATACCGGTACATGTCTCACGAAATACCTCATTGCCGGTTAGTTTCGTCATACATAACGTTGAGGCGCGAAGTATGACCTATACCTACACCATCTCACTCGTCACAAGCTCCGGCAAAACACTCAGCCAGAAGCGACGCAGTTTTAGCCTACCGTCTACGCAAAGCAAGACTGTTGGATTGTCCATTTCGGTTCCCAAAAACTATGTAGGTAAAGCTGAGGTACAGATCATGTTGGAAAATCTCAATAACCAATCAATACACTTCTGGGTAAACGTATCATGAAAGTCGTTAGTGTCGTTATCCCAGCCCACAACGAGCAGGGTGGCATTGGTCCAACACTCGATAGCATCCCGGTTGATCGACTTAAGAGGGCCGGCTATGAAGTGGAGAAACTGGTCGTCGATAATCTCTGTAGCGACAATACCGTGGCGATCGCCCGCGAACATGGCGCTCGAATTGTCGTTGAGCCAAACAAAGGATATGGCAATGCGTATCGTGCAGGCTTCTACCATGCGACCGGTGATATTATCGCAACGTCAGATGCAGACTTTACCTATCCGCTTGACTACTTGCCAGAGATTCTTGAAATGATGGAGCACGGTAATTTTGATTTTATCAACACTGATCGTCTTTCAACGCTCCACCCCGATGCAATGCTCCGAACGCACGTATTCGCAAACCATGTACTATCAGCGGCAATGCGGATCCTATACGGGACTCCATTCTCTGACTCTCAGTCAGGTATGTGGGTATTCAAACGATCCATATGGCCGAATCTCGATGTGAAGAGCCCCGGCATGCCCTTCTCTCAGGAAATAAAGATTGAGGCACATGCAAAAGGCTTTAAGTGCAGCGAAATAGCGATCGACTATCGTCATCGAATTGGCGGCGCAAAAATATCATACAAAGATGCCTATCACGTCGCTGGCCACCTTCTCGGCAAACGTCTCTCAATTCGAAGAAATTGGGAGGCTATCACGGAACAGTAATCATGCCATGGAAACCAAAACGAATCCTTATTGTCTGTCACTACTATCCACCACACGTTGGCGGGATTGAGATTGTCGCCTATAATGAGGCGCGCCGCTTAGCTGCACTCGGTAATGTCGTAACCGTCGTGACGAGTAGGACAAGGCTGGATCCGCCAAGTGGGATCTATGAAGGTGTGCAGGTATTGCGAGTACCCGTGTTTAATGGCCTTGAGCGCAAAGGTATACCATTCCCACTTTTTTCACCACAACTTATTATGAAGCTGTGGCGCGCCACTCGCACCACCGACATCGTCCATATTCATGATGTCTTTTATATGTCATCGTGTACCGCGGCATTTATGGCGTGGCTCTTTCGTCGCCCCACGATCATCACGCAACACGTAGCGATTGTCCCCCACCCGAGCAAGATGACACGCGTTATTGAACGTATCGTTTACCAGACGATAGGCCGATGGACGCTTAGAAGAGGACACCGCATTATCACTATTAATAGTCGCGTTCGAGACTTTCTGCTTCAACTTGGCGTTAAAGCAGAAAAACTGCTCGATATGACTAACGGGGTCGACACCGCCCTATTTCGCCCTCCGACAGCTCGAGAGCGCAAGGCAGCGCGCAAAAAGTACGAGCTTCCCCAGGACGCCTTCATCGTCTTATTCATCGGGAGGTACGTTCCTAAAAAAGGTTTTGACTTACTCCAGAAAATTACGAGCGATGAGTACTTGCTCGTGTTTGCAGGCGGCGAAAAAGAAAGCCATCTTCGCGACGATAGTAAAAAACGATTCTTGGGCAAATTGTCCCAAAAAGAGCTTCAAAAGCTGTATTGGGCGGCTGATATTTTTGTACTACCGTCACATGGTGAGGGATTCCCACTGACTGCGCAAGAAGCGATGGCTAGTGGCACTCCTGTAATCCTGCGGTATGATACAGGATATGCACCGTATCATTTACAACCTAACCACATAGCGTACATGAAAAGTTCTCATGCAAACGAGCTTCAAAGCATCATTCGCGACCTCCAACACAACGAACAAAGACGTCGTGTGATGAAAAAGAATGCCCGAGCATACGTCCATGACCACTTCTCTTGGGATAGTCATGTCGCTACACTCAATAGTCTGTACGCAGAACTTACCGATAACGAAGTAGGGATGCCTGTATGAAGGTACTAATTGTTACGCCTTATTTCTGGCCGCATCCCGGTGGCGTTGAAAGCTATACGTTAAATATAGCCAAAGAACTCATTAGTCAAAACTGGGAAGTAGTCGTAGTTACGAGCAGTTTAGCGGGTGTTGCCGACAAAGATAACGTGCAAGGTATTAAGGTATACCGGCTCAAAACCTTATTCTCGACATCGAATACGCCGATTGGCTGGAGATGGAAGGCGGCACTTAAACGTATTTATTCACTTGAGAAACCCGACATTATCAATGGCCATATGCCCGTACCCTATCTCGCCGATGTAGCCGAACGATCTCGTGGCCATATACCCTTCGTCCTGACCTACCACAACGACCTTTCAAAGGGTCAGTTCCCCCAAAACGTTATTGCGATGGCACTGAATCTCACACTTATCAAACGTACGTTACGGCGCAGCGATCACATTATCGCAACATCCCAATACTACATAGATACCTCCCCGCTGCTTAAGCAGCACATGGAAAAGGTGTCGACGGTTCCACCGGGTGTAGATATAGACCTATTTAACCCTCACGTCTCTTCGGCAAGCTTACGTAGCAAGTACCATGGAGAGCCCGTCATTTTATACGTTGGGGCCGTCAGCCTAAACCAACAACATAAGGGCGTTGATACACTCATCAATGCATTTGCGCTACTGCGAAAAAGTACCCGGTATGCAAATACGCATCTCGTTATTGTTGGCGCCGGGAACGCAATTGATACATACCGAAAACTTTCAGCAGAGTTGTTAGTCGACGGCTACGTTGAGTTCACCGGTTTTATCGAGAACGATACACTAGCACAGTATTATAAATACGCCAGTGTTCTCACAATGCCATCGCGTGACCGAAGCGAAGGCTTTGGCATGGTATTTATTGAAGCTGGCGCCACAGGGACCCCCGTTATTGGTACCGACGTGGGTGGCATCCCGTATGCTATTCAACGTGATAAAACAGGGCTTATCGTATCTCCGGACAACCCACATGAGCTCAAAAAAGCATTCGAATCAATCCTGCTTGACTCAACGCTTGCACAACGACTTGGCAAAGCTGGAGCATCACGGGCAAGAAGCACGTTTAACTGGTCACTGCTTGCTGCAAAAACAGCCGAGACCTTCACAAGAGTCGCACAGCCACCGATTGTACAGATTGCTGGATATTATCCGCCCAGCATTGGTGGCATGGAGCGAGTTGCTCAAGCCGTGTCTGAGTTACTTGCGGCACGCGGTCATGCCGTTACCGTTTTAACGTCAAATATCAATCAACCGCACAATGCACCGTCAACACCCCTACCAAACCTAACAATCAAACGGCTCGCAGCCTTTGAGTTTGCGCATACAGCATTTGCGCCAGGATTTATTCCGGCTCTTTGTGGGGTACCCCGACGTTCGATTCTGCATCTCCATTTATCACAGGCTTTTTATCCCGAATGGACTTTAGTCATCGCCAGCATACGACGCATCCCGTATGTCGTTCATTTTCACCTCGATCTACAACCGTCCGGCCCCTTGGGCGTGCTTTTTGTCCTGTATAAAGCACTCGTTATTCGAACCGTTATTAAACATGCTGACGCAGTTATCGTTTTCTCCGCCGAGCAGCGGGCTTTTATCCATACAGTGTATGGAGTGACGCGTGAAAAAATCATAATCATCCCAAATGGGGTCAGCTCAGAGTATTTCGTTGATACACCGCGGCAATTACCCAAAGCATCACCATCCCTCCTATATGTGGGCCGAATATCTTCACAGAAACGTGTCGGCATACTAACTCGAGCTGTATCTAAAACACGAAACCCTGTGCGGCTTACCATCGTTGGTGATGGTGAAGAGCGTACCGAGACAGAAAACGCTATCCCTAGAAAGCTTCGCTCGAGTATCACCTTTACCGGACAGCTCGCCCCGTCGGAAACAGTACCCTATTTCAAGAAATCAGATGCATTTGTCATGGCGTCAAAGATTGAGGGGATGCCGCTCTCTGTCCTTGAAGCAATGGCAGCGGGGCTACCTATAGTCGGCGCCAATGTACCTGGTATCACAGAATTGGTCACAGGAGTGGGCATACTTGTCGATATGCCGACACCAGAGGCATTTGCGGATACTATCGACACGTTATTTGCTAATCGAACCCTGTACGAACAGCTTTCCCATAATAGCCTGAAACAAGCAGCCCGACTCTCGTGGTCGACACTCATTGAAAAACTCGAACAGCTGTATAAGGACGTTGCTCGTGAAGATTGATCGGGTCGTACTCTTTCCACTCCTCGCAGCATTCTGGGAGATATTTGTCGTACTCAGTGTCCTGCAATGGAACAGTTTTAATCTACTCAATGTCATTGGATTCTTTTATCTTACGATCGTCCCTGGTCTTGTCATATCGCTCAGCATAAAGAGTACGCGTGCCCTTCCATTCTGGGTTCGGCTCGGTCAGATCGTCGGGCTTAGCCTTCTTTCCGAGATTCTCTGGCTCCTCCTCTGCAACACCGTACTTCCGCACTTCAACGTTCCACGGCCGCTTGATCGTATACCAATCATTATCGAGCTTACGGTACTCAATTTTGTGATCGGTGCCTGGGGATGGCACCGACTTAAACGCTTCAGTTACGTCATACAGGAAAAAACGGCACGCGAGTACGGTCTGTATGGCGCTGCCTCTTTTGGTCCCTTCGTGTTTGTTGCACTTTCGGTAATGGGAGCCGTAAGTCTTAATAATGGCTCAACTAATCTCTTTACGATGATTATGCTGGTTTTATCATGCACATATTTGGGCGTCCTCATCGTACTTCGAAAACATCTTGCGGACAGCTCTATAGCATGGGCACTCTATTTTATTAGCTTGTCGCTCCTTCTCATGACATCGATGCGCAGTTGGTACATAACCGGGCATGACATACAGCACGAGTATCTCGTGTTCCGCATGACCATATCACATGGAGATTGGAATATTGCGAACTTCCGAGACCCCTACAATTCATGCCTGAGCACTACCATATTACCAACGCTCTTTTATAACACATTGCAAATAGGCAGCCAGTACGTATATAAGATACTATTCCAGATTATCTTTGCCGTCGTACCGGTCGTTGTTTACCAAATTATGCGGTTGTACGCTTCCAAAGCAAAGTCAATCCTTGCTGTTATCTACTTCATATCCTTCCCGACATATTTCACCGATATGAGCTTTTTGAATAGGCAGGAGATCGCCTTCCTGTTCCTTGGCTTGATGCTTCTGTTCGCCTTAAATAAATACATATCGCCGAGAAAACGAGAGCTACTCTTTATAACATTCGGCATCGGCGTCATTGCGTCGCACTACTCAACTACATACGCGATGCTCATCGTCTTGCTCAGTGCTGTCGCACTGCGCATGTCGATACTCTATATATTCAGACGGCGCAGAAAATGGATGCGCCTATTTGACCATTCTGGCGTAGCTATTCTCCGCGGAAGACGGCATGGTCTTTTTGCAATTACCGTGCCCGCGGTACTTACTCTCGTTGGGGTTGCATTCGTATGGAACGTTGTCCTAACTGATACTGCCGGTGGCGCTGTGAGCCTTATTACCCAAATAACCGACACGCTGCGGAACGGCTCGAGCGCTGGCACGCGCTCCAATGACGTAAGCTACAGTCTTATCGCGCCAAAGGCCGCCAAGCCGCAGCAGCTTATTAATGGATACCTCCACACTGTTATAACACCAAAAGTTACAGCAGCACCAAAGGGGACATTTTACCCTAAGTCCGCGACTACAGCGTTCAAGGTCACTGCCAGCCCACCGAGCGATACTCCACTAACACGGCTTGGTCGTATACTTGCCACCAAGCGCATAAATGTATACCTACTCAACTTTACATTTAAGCAGACATCGGCAAAGCTGGTGCAGGTCTTAGCGATAGCAGGTTTGTGCTACATACTGCTATTTGATGGGTTTGGCCGAAGCATAGACAATGACTATCTCACCCTATCACTTGGAAGCGGTCTTTTCATCGTGACCCAGCTTGTGATCCCATTCCTATCAGAGGCATATGGGCTGCTTCGCGCTTTCCAGCAAGCACTCATGCTATTCGGCATGTTTCTTGTCAGCGGCACGTTTGCGGTCGCAAAGATTTTTCGAAACATTAAACCACTCCGTATGGCTGTGCCCGTTATTATTGCACTTGGATTCTTTCTTTCAAGTACTGGAGTCATGTCCGAGTTGCTTGGTGGGTATCAAGCGCAGCTTCACTTGAACAACAGCGGCACCTACTTCGATGAATACTACATGCACGCACAGGAGCTCGCAGCTGACCACTGGCTCGTAAATACGGTCATAAAGAAAGACCCTCACGCAAGCGTGCAGACCGATCTTGACACCTCAATACGGCTTGATTCAGCCACAGGCTACCAGTCGCAAAATGACATCATGCCAAACCAGATTGAGACATACTCGTATGTTCTCCTTGGGTATAACGATACGGTCAATAGACAGGCCTATATTTCATATGACGGCAATACCATTGCCTACAATTATCCAATCCAGTTCCTTAATACTAATAAGAATCTTATATACAGCAACGGCAGTTCGGAGGTCTATCGATGAAAATTCTGATTTCACATGTTTATTCAAGTAACAATAATGGTGATGCAGCGATTCTCTCTGCACAGATAGCCGAGCTACGTCGAGTGTTTAGCAATTCTGATCTGTCCATATCGACTATTGATGCAGTGCCCAAAGCATACACCTACGACGATGTACCGGTATCGCAAGCGCTCATGTTTGGCGCTGTTGCACCGGGGAAAAGCAAGGCTCATAAGCTACTCTATGCAATCACAATGATCGCATGCACCTTAGCTTGGGTGGTTGTTAAGCGAGCAACTCGTGTTTCGTTGCCGTTGCCGAGCGTATGGCGCCAACCTATGCAGTTACTCGAAGCCTCGGATATTCAAGTTTGCGTAGGCGGTGGATACCTACGAGCAAAACGTGACCCGACAAGTACGATCATCTTGCTTTTGCTCATCCACCAGATACGGTTGGCACGATTACTCGGCAAGCCCGTATACCTATACGCACAGTCGTTTGGCCCATACCCTACACGGCTGCAGCGTGTCATAGCTCGAAGTGGTATTCAATGCGCTTCACTCGTTCTTGTCCGTGAGGCCAAGTCAGAACGACTACTTGCTCAACTTGGTATAGATACACAGCGCATCATAAAAGTCCCCGATAGCGCATTCCTCTTCAGGGCAAAACCAAATGCCTCAATTCATAAACTTATTCGACCAGATGGTGACAAATCAATCATCGTGGGTATTACAGTTCGCAGTTGGCTTGATTCTGCCCGACAATCATCATACGAACAAGCGATCGCCGAGCTTATTGATCATATAGCCGCAAAGCCACACCATAAAGTAGTCGTCATACCTCAAGTTACTTCCACAGCCCAGCATGATGACGACCGCGATGCCGGTAGGCGAATTGCTCGTCTTGTCAAAGAAAGTACGCGAGTGACATTTCTTGAACGGCAATTCTCGCCACGTGACATACTCTCCGTCTATGCAAATCTTAACTACCTTGTCGGTACTCGCTTTCACTCGGTCATCTTTGCGCTTCTTTCGGGTGTCCCTGCTGTAGCAATCGAGTATGAACACAAGACCAGCGGCATTATGCAGGATCTTGGGCTCGGACAGTGGGTTATTCCGATAGAACGCGTCACTGCAAAAAAGATCATTAGCCTCTACGACCGTATTGAAACCGCACGAACTCCATATGCAACGCGGCTGCAGCGGGTTATCCCCGCGTATATTGCGCAGGCTCGTTTAGCAGCAGATCTAATTGCCAAAGACGCGACTACGCCCGTTGCGTAGGTTGTACAAGCCGCTTTATGCCAATAACCGAGGGCAGCATAACCAACAGCGTAGCGAGCTGACCGATAAGCCACGCTACACCAGCCCACAGTAGCCCTTTATGGACAAGTAGCAATGCACTGCAGGTAGTGACCAAAAGATACGTGGCATTGGCTACAATGAGCGCTTTCGTTCGCTTTGTGATACGCATAATTATGCTGCAGATGCCCACACCACCCATAATTGGGGCGGCAGCGGTGAGAATATACAGCAGTGATCGAGCATGCGCACCATATGCTTTACCAAAAAAATCGAGCAAGACAGGGCCAAGCGCTAACAGCACAACCATCGCGGGTATGGTGAGCGCGCTCGTAAATAGGGCTGCCCGCCGCACGAGCTGTTTCATCGCTTCTTCGTTTGTTGATCCTTCCGCAAAGAGAGATTGAGCAACAGCATACGATACTGCATATAAAACATTTGCCATCATAAACGCGAGATAGTAGTACCCCGCCGGTGCAGCGCCGAGTTTGTCGAGCACGATAATTGGGATAATGATCGTCGGTGCAGTATTGAGCAAGCTTGCAACGTAATTACCGGATGAGTAGTGAAGTACCTCTTTGAGCGTCGTACGATCAACCTTAAAATGCGGACGATACGAAAACTTTGAGATCATACACCAGATACTTACGAGCATCGCACAAGTGGCAGCAACACCTTGCGCTGCAAAGATGCCAAAGGCGCCGAGTGATACTAACGCTATTGGCAGGAGTAGCTGGGTGCTACTACCAATAATGCCATCAATGAAGAAGTTATATACGGCAGCCCGATACGCGATAAAAACGCTATCGGTCAATAAATTTATCGTCGCCCCCGTGCAGAGGATGACGTAACTAATGCCAAACAGTAGATTCGTATGTAGTAAGCCAAGCTTAGGCGCAAACAACGGAGCTGTAATGACATAGACGGTACTAACAATAAGTGCCGCGATAAACGCCAGAATAAGTCCCGTATCGATCTGCTCGTCACGACGCTTCGCATGGGGCAAAAAACGAATGAATGTACTATTAAACCCCAGCAAGCAGAAGTAGGTTATGAAGTTCATTGAAGAGACAAGTGTTGACGCAATACCAACCTGCGATGGCTTATACAAGTGAGCTGCAACGAGCCAAAATACAAAACCAAACATAGCCATCGTGCCCGTCGAAAACATCAAGAAAACCGAGTTTCGGTACAGAGATTCAGCGTACAGAGATTTCAGAAGCTTGTTCACACTTTTGGCCAGAATAGATTATGCTATAGAGGAGTTTACGCATACTCTAACACAGTTAGAACTATATATCTCCTGGAGGACACGAATTAACACGCAAGAAGCAGCTTATGAGAAAGCGTCCTAGATACCCAAGCCGCTATGCCGCAATGTATAAAAAAAGGCGCGATAGACGTCCTGTTGTATTAGTCTGCGTCATTGTTGTTGTCGTATCCATGTTCCTACAGTTTCTTGTTATTCGGGCTCAGCACAAGGGTGACTCCACGCCTCACCTAAGCAAGAATACACCAAAGGTGACGGTAGGCACGTCAACCAAGCCATACGGTATCGCACTGGGTGGAACACTTGATAAGCTTAATAAAAACCAGCTCGACAGTGAATTACAGAATCTTGAGAGCATTGGCGTTCGTTGGATACGCATTGACATCGCATGGCCAGCAGTTCAACCATCGAGTAGCGCGCAGTATAACTGGTCGAGCACCGATCGAATTGTGTCTGCCGCTTCGTCATATCACCTTCAGGTACTTGGCACACTAGCTTACACACCTGACTGGGCGGCCGCAAAGAACTGCAATAATAGTGGGCAAAAATGTGCCCCAGCTAGCAATAATGACTTTGCGAACTTTGCGACGAGTGCAGCGAAACGATATAAGGACAACGGAGTTGCCGCATGGGAAGTCTGGAATGAGCCAAACAATCAAGGATTTTGGATGCCCGCTCCAGATCCAACGGCGTATACTGCGCTCCTCAAAACAACCTACAGTGCGATCAAGAGCGTAAACCCTGCAGTACCGATACTTGCCGGTAGTCTTGGCTCGTCCGATGGCCAACCGACGAGTATCAATCCGGTAACATTTTTAAGTGGCATGTACGCAAGCGGCGCGCATGGCTATTTTGATATTCTCGGGTTTCATCCGTACTCATACCCCGACCTCCCCTTGACTGAAGACACGTGGAATACCTGGTCGATGATGGATACGTTATCGCCGAGTATACGTTCAGTAATGGTCGCCAATGGCGACACTGATACAAAAATATGGATCACGGAATATGGTGCGCCGACCAATGGCTCAGGTCCTACCGAAACATCAACCGACTACGGCCTCGTCGGGAGCAACAGCCACGTCAATGACCAGCTACAGGCCGCCATGCTTGCGCAATCTACCCAACAGTACGCAGCAATAGATTGGCTAAGCAATTACTTCTGGTATTCTTATAAAGATCTTGGGACTAGCCCCTCAGACACAGGAGATTACTTCGGTCTGCTCAACTACAATGGTAGTCAGAAGCCCGCATACACGGCATATGAGCAAGCCATAAGAAACCCCCACTAAGTGTAAAAACGTACTGTAAGCTTCAGGCGATAAGATTACAGTAGCATGGGATTCTTTTGACCATACTCACTATGTGTGTCAATATTTAAGTGATTCACTTTGCCCCGCCCCATAGACTTACCAAAACCGGAGACACATATGCCGTACCCTGATGAGCTGCTAAAGCCTGAATTAATTCCCAGTGGGCCAATTGACTATGACCAGGTAGCGGCCATGGATCCATTTGAGTTAAGTGACGACCTGCTGGAAATACCCAGGCTTAACTACCGACAGGATACCCACCTACTACAGGAGCTCCTACGGGAGACTGTTCGACGTGGCCTGCAATCAGAGCCAAGTTCACCCGAAGAAGCTGCGGCAAGGCTACGTGATGCCGATTTTGTTTTTGCCTCATATCTAGGCCACGCGGTTCTCGATAAGGAACTAGACCCTTTTGACTTCGAGCCCAGCCTTCCCGCAATGCTCGTTAGGGACGGGCGAGTCGCCGGACAGCAGCCTCGAGGTAGTGGTAAGGGGTATTCGGTTGGTAATTCACGAAACATCGACCCAGCTTACGCTACGATGCTTGGAATTGAGCGAACGTTCTCTGGGCATGAACTTGAAAGAGGCTTTATTGAAGCATTGAGAGTAAGCGTAGAGGCACTACAACCTGCCGAGGAGAGACTCGCAAAGCTTGTCCTCGTCGAAAATGGTAGCGAAGAGCGGAGCAGCGATCAGGAGCTTGAAGCTGTACTTCTCCAGACAGCAGAGGCATTCACGATTATGGGAAACGCTACTATAGGTGTCATGAGAACGATGCCTGTGGATTGGTTCAACGCGAACATTGCTCCGTGGTTTAAGTCACTTAACTTTGGCACGTCAGAGAGTAAAGTCATCGTAAACGGTGGCAGTGGGGCACACTTTGCACCAGGCATTGACTACATGCTGTGGGGCGTTGACTTCGACACATATGCTAAGAGTTATGGCTTTAGTGCATTCCCCGAATATAAAATGTACATGTCCGGAACACTTCCGTACGAGGATCTCCACACTAGGACGCTTGTACGAGCATACGCCGAGAAGAATGGCGTCAGTATTTTAAACCACATCGCGATGAACTATGATCCTGAATCCCCCGTGTACCTGGCAGCCAAGGCATTACTGGAAGCTCAAAGAAAGTTTCGCTTTCCGCATGGCAAAGTTGCGACTACTGCGCTTGAGGGCCGTGAACCTGGGAAAAAAGTTGGCGGTGGTGGCTTCGATGGCGCCGTATTGCTTGGGCTTCGCACTGCTGTGACTGATTGGGCCGAAAAACTTGGGGGCTACAAAACACGCCAAACTCGTTAAGTACCCCATGAACTGTTTGGTTAAGGCTACACTTACTAGCCCCACCGATAGTAAAACTACTAAAACTTTCTTCCGAATACTTTCGACATAGGTTTATACAGACGACTACTCGTATATGCAAAATCGATATAGACAGCCTCCTGTACTAGTTTGGCGGCTTGCAATTTCATTTTGCCGGTAAAGCCAGTGCGCATATTGGCGATAACAACCATACTCTCTTTGAGCGCCTCTTGAAGTTCAGGATCCATATTTCGTTCCTGCAAGCCCTCCAGGTTATGTTTCTCGCCAAGCGGGATATATTTACCATCACCATGCACATCACGTGGTCCTGCGGCGACACGCCTTAAGTCAATCTCGTGTGGAAATGTATCCACCTTCTCGAGAGCACCAGCAATGTAAAAGTGAATCATTGTCCGGACGCATTTGTCGCAATCCCCGCAGTTATACTGACCCTTCTCGTTCATGTAACAAACACGTAAGTGCTCAAGCGCGACAGGAGATTTTGAAACCTCCAACACAATCTTATCGAGTCGCGTAGCTTCAGTACCGTCATGGACAAAAGTAAGCCGCTCCGTGCCCCAATGCGGGTCGACATCCATATGCGAGCCCCACGGCACCTGCTGCTCAACTGAAAATGTCGCGGGGATGTAGAGCTTCTGGATCCCGTTACGAAGTGCCAAACCCACCCCAGCCAGACAACCGCCGTGGCTATAGTCACCACGAGGCATAATTGGCTCCATGACGACACGGGCATTTGTCTCGACAGTAAGTAGCTCAATGCCTTCTTTCTTTGCGATTGCTTGTACATTTTTGAACGTCAAATCCCAAAGCTCAGTATTTCGTAAATCGACATCGAATCCCTTAACGAGGATAAACGTATCAATTCGATCAGACTTCTTCGTATCTTTTTTATGCTTAAGGTATGTGTAAAACGAATCAACACCGCCAGAAAACGTGCTCGCCGTATGTATATTTTTACGCTGTGTGTCTTGGGCGACAGCATCGGCAATGATTTTGATTGGTTTAAGCCCGATATTCCAATCGAGTACGACCTTCATAATGTCGTACATACCGGCATAGAGCTGATCGGATATACTTCCTTTAATAATAAGGTCTTCGCCCTGCTTCATCGACGGGAGCAGTAGTGCGGCCGCGAACGGGCTTGCATCCTCGTATATATATTCATGATGTTTTGAGCCCTCCAAGGTAATGTAGATGTCATCCCATCCGATTTTACGTAACTTACAAGTTGCGCTAAGTGTCACGTGGTCTTTGCCACGAGTAACGGTGATGTCTTTAATGACCATGCAGAAACAAGTCCCCTATTATTACATTTACAAAGTTATACGACATATTATGGGCATATTCTTGACTAATTATCTATAGGCTGCGATGCATAATGCGTTTTTCGAGCATGCGCGGTGTTGCTACTCGAGTTTGAGATGTAGCCTATTCGTGACGCCGCAGATAGCTGCTATACGCACTTGTAGCGATATTCTGCTGGGTGCGGAGCGTACTACAGTTCGTAAGTTCGTAGTTGTAGACGTTATTCTCCTGATTGTGCTGAGAGACAAGCTTGTTATAGTCCGTTGCATCGTTTTCGGCACTATACGCAGCCATCTGAGCACTTGTTTGGTCTAACGCACTCTTATCCGCATTGAGCTGGTTCTCGCAGGATACATATCCTGAGTGAGCATTCTGCTCATCCGACTTAAGCGCAGCTGCCTGCTTCTGCATCAAGGGGGTAAGCTTATGCATATGATCCTTAATAACTACATAACTACCGCCAGCCAATGCCGCTACAAGCGCTATGCTCATAACGGTAGCAAGCACCCTATTTCCGAACTGGCGCCTTCCATCAAGAGCTGCCACTTTTGTTCGATGCGCGTTCTTCTTAACGATACGCCTTAGACTTGGAGGTAAGAACTTCATCGTGCTCGGCATAATATACCCCGCATAGGTTCGGCTCGTAATATTATAACTCTTAATATAATCGACGACGAGTTGAGCGTACTCGTGTGGTTCGTAATAACTAAACTGTTGTCGACGTGAGAGTAGCAAAGCGCGACGATTTTTTCGATGTAATCCATTAAGAACAACTATGCCGAGGCCCGTATATACCGTCGCCAAGTCCGCAAGTTGCTCATTGTCAGATTTCTTTGCAAGCCTATAGTTAAGACCCCCGATAAGCACATAATGCACTAGCTCGTGAGCGAGGATGGCCGCAACACTCTGTGGGTCCCGCTCATACGATTGCTTGATTTGGATACAGTGAACACCCTTCTGTTCGAAATACCACCCCGGCTGTTTTATTTTCTTGCTAAACATAGCATGAAGCCGATCAGTACCGATATGCAAGCCCATATAATCGAGCATTGCCTCGGTCATCTCAGGTAAGGATAATGCGTAGAATGCATCGTCCGGCCGGAAGAAAGAATGTACTTCGCTCTTCCCTTTGCTAAGCAAACTAGTAAGGCGATCCCATTTATCCTGGTCACCGACTAAGTTCTCGGTAATGTATTTCCGGTCCCTGTTATATTGAACACTCATATCGTCTTGTCTTTACTTAGTAATTATAAACAATAGTGGTTCAGTTCGTCATGTGATATTTCTCGGTTGCCGCCAAGGATGGCCTAAGCCATCAGCAGCGTCGGCCGTATCTCGTCCTCTACGACCTCACCGACCTCGTCCTTATAAATTTTGTAGGCATATTTGCCTTCACGGTCAGCAACAGCCGAATAAAATTCATCATTGATATAGTGAATATTCACTCCATCGTCGGTCGCATAGCCATTGGGTAACACGCCATCGTGTATGAGCTTTTTAAATAGCGGGCGTCTTTGAGCTTCACTATCAAAATGAACACCACACGAGGACGGTAAAAGGCCAAGACCATTCGTGAGAGGTTGCAGATCTACACCAAAGGAGTCGGTCGTACCACCAATACTCCAGCAGATCGCACCGGCGCTTTGACCCGTCAGGACAATTCCCTTCTCCCATGCCATACGAAGTATCACGTCAAGCTCATGCGTGCGCCACACCGCAAGGAGATTCGCGACCGATCCACCACCAACCCAGATAATATCTTGGTCGAGCAGATAAGCACCGACATCGAGATGGTTTGGTAACGGGAAAAGCTGCAAATGTGAAGCAATAACAGATTCAGAGCTACAGGCATTATAAAAACTCGACACGTGAGTAAGATTATCACCCGTAGCTGTGCCAATATACGAAAACTTGGGATGCTCCTTGCCTGTTAGATTTAGTGCATATCGCAAAATTGGACCAATCTGTGAATGATAGCCGTCGGGTCTAACAAATCCGCCGCTCCCTGCTACAATGTGTCGCTCACTCATACTGGTGAGTATAGCATTACCACCAGTGATACTACCGATCGTACTTTGTCGCAGCTACAAAGCCCAAGGCACAATTGCCCCACCTAGAGAAACTATGTACGTAGCGTCGCAATCAGTCGCTGTGAGTCAATAAGCAGATCGAGGGCATCATTAATATTTGGTATCACTACGTCAGAGTTGAGCAGTGTTTGGATGTGTACGCCTTCAGCTTGAAGCGTAACTATTCGTAGTTTCACCGTTTTCATAAGTTCAAGATCGATGAGTCCGTTGCCGATTGAGACACAATATTCAGGTTCAAATTCAAGCGCTAGCTCCCGTTTGTCTGCAGTGCTTTTAGCAAGTCTCCATTCGATACCAAGACGTTCTGATAGTTCATCAGCATCATTTCGCGTATTACCCGTAAATAATACGAGCTTAAAGCCCTGATTCTTTAGCTCACTTAAACGCTCTTTAACGCCATCCGGAACCTTGCCTGCAACAGAAATAGTTCCGTTTAAATCGAGTATTATGGTTCGTAATTCTAATTCCCCTTGACCCGGAATGGTGTAAATCATGGACCAATAGTATCAGATTAGAAAAATGACCTTAAAATCTTAAAGTCATTCATTATGTAATTGGTGGAGCATTTTAGATATAATTCGCCTCTCATTTTTGACGAGCTTGCTAGGCGGAGAGGTTAAATCTGGGAAGATTACCTAGATTACCAATCGGAGCAGAAACGACGAAAGGGGCTGCTAACTCCCTAGCGGCATGCGCGCCAACAATGTTACCTATTTATCTTTAAGGTTATAGCCACCATCAATCAATAAATCGGTGCCTGTGACATAGCTGGAGTCATCTGATGCCAAGAAAAGTATGGCTTTTGCTATTTCATCAGGCTGTGAAATCCTTCCTCTCAAAGTGCCTTTATTTATACGTTCGAAGGTATCAGCAGGCCAGCCTTTGGTCATATCAGTGTTGACATAGCCAGGTGAGACACTGTTAAAACGGACTTGAGGATATGCTTTTGCCAAAGCTTGCGTTAAGGAGATTACACCAGCTTTGCTGATCCCGTAAGTTAAACTGCTCAGCGTCGTCAGATGATAATGGCCTTTGAGTGAACTCACATTCACTACACTTCCCGAACCTTCCTTTATCATTCCCGGTAGAACTGCCTGGATACAATGCAAAGTTCCTAAGACGTTAGTTTGGTACTCGGCCAATGCCTGTTTGTCATTTACATCAGAAACATCTTTTACGCCAGATTTGCCCATCCCGGCGTTATTGACCAATATGTCAATGTGTTCAAGTTGGCTAATTTTCTCTTGGACCTCCTGGCTATTACTAATGTCAAAGAACGTTTTAACTGAGCCTCTAATTTCTTCACTGGTCTTTTGTAGCTCATCTGAGTCAGTGCTTCCGTGAACTATGACTTTGTAACCCTTTTCAGCAGCCAACTTAGCTACCGCCTTACCGATACCCCTACTAGAACCTGTGATTAGAATCGTTTGCATGGTTTCACTATAACAAAAATGGCCTCAGCCTTAGAGGCCATGTTGATTCGTTTGATGGAGCACCTTGAAAAAAGCACGCCACTCATCATTGAGGAAATGCACCGTTGGCGAGAAATCATCTGGGATGACTATCTGGAGCGCAGAATCTAACATGGAGCGTCCTTGAGAGACATACGCCCTTAGGGTATACGCCCATATAGCTAATAACCTAAAAGATTGCTTAAGTAATCAAGTCTAGCATCGTCTGGGTCACTATTCAAAAGCCTCGTTCGCATGCGTTCCATTGCTTCGTGACACTTTTCTGTCTTACTAGCGACTGCCGCATCAATCCATCCAGAACCGCAATCTTCACGCTTCAAGTTCTTGCATATTACTTCGCTGGCTTCACCTTCCATTCCAGTTTTAGCCAGTCCAACAACAGCTTCCATATAGGTGTCCGAGTCTGGGTCTTCGCGTTGAAATGCGTCTAAATAGGCCCTTTGGACACGCTCGTCTGTGCTTTGTATATCGTTGTGCAGAGTAAAAATAGCCCAGTCTCGAACCTTCTCGTTCTCGTCGTATGTCGCCACTAGCATCGCTTCAAGTGCTAACCCATCCAATACTGCCCCATCATCTCCAAACGGGTAAATGTAATGCAGATTTCGTACAGCTTGCAACCTAACGTCAGCAGATTTGTGGTGCATTGTTCGCAATACTAACGGCCGTAGTCTCCGCTGAGTAGCAATACCCGCAGGCCCCATCTCACCCATCGTCATCACTGCAAGCTCAGTAGGCCCGACCGCCGAATCCGTAAGAAGCGATTCGATTATCGGCACGGTCCATGCCAAGCTCGTAACGTAGCCTTTTACGCTCTTATGGTAAGTTTTCTCATCTTCGTATGGGATAAACTTCCACGCCAACCATAGCTGCCGTATGGTGTCAGCAGCTAGCTCACGGTTATATGCGTAGCTGTCTTGAGATAACCCCTCCACCACTAACCTTAGGCTGGTGTCGTCGTTAAGTTTTGCTAACTTTGCAAGCAAGCGCGACACTTTATCACGTTTAAAAGGCCCATCGATAAGCTCGGTTAGACTCTCCAGCTCAATGGCTATGGGGCCGTAAGTATGCAACATCTGAATTACATTCTTATTTGGCATAGGCTGACTATAGCACGTCTGGATAAAACAAAAATGACCCCGAAAAGAGGTCATCATGCTTATGCTTGGTGGAGCTGGCGGGGTACCGCCCCCCGCGTCCGTCAGTGTCTTAGTTAGTCGTCTACAGGCTTATTCCGTTTTAAATCTTATCGTGCAGCTATCGAAACGAACAAACATTCCGCACGAGCAATCCTGATCTTAGCGAGGTAGTTGAATAGTCTACTTCGAGCGTTCAGAAAAATGTAACGCGATTACGCTATCTGACATCGCATAAGGCGTTTTCAAAACGAAAAGTTTTGAGGGTTTAAGCTGTTTGAAGGCTCATAGCCTGAAGGCCATGAAGCTTGTTCATGAATACAGCTAATTTAGATGAATTGCCATCTATATAGTTGCGCCTATAACGCTGACAAGCGACCTGCTGATATAACCGTAACGTACCAACGTCGAGCTTAAATTCAGCCCCATGTTAATTTGCCACGCAAGTGACATACATAGTATACCATCGTAATGCCCCTTATGGCAATATGACCGTATAAACCTCAGAACCTTTGCAACATTTCACTAGGTGTCCGTAACTGTATTCCCAAGTGTACTCTTCGGTTGTTGTAGTAGTCGAGATACGTGGTTAGCGTATCTCGCTGGTGTTGGAGCGGA
>Ga0265338_10000623_pt1 | contig 61745 bp, 63 predicted proteins | sample 42126metaG_FD_193579 | JGI IMG/M metagenome (GOLD analysis project Ga0265338, IMG submission 193579) | Rhizosphere microbial communities from Carex aquatilis grown in University of Washington, Seatle, WA, United States - 4-21-26 metaG | ecosystem: Host-associated > Plants > Roots > Rhizosphere... | reverse complement strand
GGTAGTCCAGCCGAGCCTTACCAGTCTAACTGCCTGCATTCTGACCTTAGGGAGATTGGGATTGGATGTATATGCCATACCTTCACCTTAAACATTAGGTTGATGCAAAGCTATTGAAACATTACGTGTGTGTTGACTTTTTATAACACTTATGCTAACGTATATAACCATCGTCACTCTGACGAGTCCATCGCAATACCCATCTTGATCTCCGGATCACTCCATAAGGAGCGCACATGCCCATTCGTCCGTTCATCATCCCCGCGATCTCGTTTGCTGCCGGTGTCGGCGCCGCCATTGGCGGTTTGTTGGCCCTCGTTCAATCCGATGATCACAAGATTCGGCAGGCCATGCAGATTCAGAGCTGTATCGACGCGATGCTGGGCGAAGACCGACTGGCCAACAGTCGATTGGAGCTGCTCAAGACCAGAACCGACAACCTCGCTCGTTTGATCACAGTCCTCCACGGCAAGAATGCCGCCAACGCCGGCGTTACGCTTGCCCGAGCGCGAGTTGTACTGGACGAGAGAATCTCCGCCAGCGCCTAAAGCGCAATCCCCGAGCCCAAGCTCACGAACTCAATTAACCATCGAGTCCGGGAGGTGGGCTCGATGCGTTTTAGGCGGCTTCTTATATATAGAAACTTTCGATGACAGATTCCGCTCTGGTCAAAAATCATCTTGCATTCATTGACTAAATCGCTATCATAACGATCGTATGGCAAAGAATGTTGTTATTGTAGAATCGCCCGCCAAGGCTACCACGATCGAGAAATTCCTCGGTCCGGGATATAAAGTCTTGGCGAGTTTTGGCCATGTTCGCGATTTGCCAAAAAGTAAATTGGGTATCGACGTGGAGCATAATTTTGAACCGCAATACATTATTCCGCGTGGTTCCGGTAAGACCGTGAAGGCGCTCGAAAAAGCCATTGGCGCCGCCGACACCATCTACCTAGCAACTGACTACGACCGCGAAGGCGAGGCGATTGCTTGGCATATTTTGCAAGCTATTCCGGCCAAGAAAGATCAAACCGTCGAGCGTATCACCTTTACCGAGATTACCGAAAACGCCATTAAGAATGCCATTAAAGCTCCCCGTCAGATCGACCAAGACCTGGTAGACGCCCAACAAGCCCGCCGCGTGCTCGACCGCTTGGTGGGCTACAGTCTCAGCCCGGTATTGTGGAAGAAGGTGCGTAGCGGCTTAAGCGCTGGCCGAGTTCAATCCGTAGCGCTGAAACTGATCGTCGACCGGGAGCGCGAGATCGAAGCCTTTAAACCCGACGAGTACTGGAGTTTGATCGTTGATCTGGAAACAGCTAAAAAAGAGCAATTCCAGGCCGAACTCACTAAGGTAGCGGGGGAGAAGCCTGATCTGGGATCCGAAGCCAGTACGCGGGCGCTCGAACAAAAACTGCGCACCGCCACCTACACGGTTGAGTCAATTGATAGTAAAGAAGTTAAACGCAGCCCGGCACCGCCGTTCATTACCAGTAGTCTGCAGCAGGAAGCTAGCCGCAAGTTATCGTTTAGTTCCAAAAAGACCATGGTGGTAGCACAGCAACTTTATGAAGGCATTAGTCTGGCTGGCCAGCATGTGGGCCTGATTAGCTACATGCGTACCGACAGCTACAACTTGAGCGATCAGGCCACCGGGCAGGCTAAAACTCTGATCACGAAGCTTTATGGCGAGAAATACGCCAGCCCCACACCGCGGCTGTACAAAAAGAAAGTCCGCGGGGCGCAGGAAGCCCACGAAGCCATTCGGCCAACCGATCTGATGCGCCAACCTGGCGACCTATCAGCCCACCTCACCAAAGACCAGTTGCGCTTATATCAATTGATCTGGCAACGGACCATGGCCAGTCAAATGGCCGATGCCCGGTACCTACAGAAGGGGGCCAATATCGCCGCTAGCGATTGTACCCTGCGCGCCAAGGGCCGCAATACCTTGTTCGACGGCTTTACACGGGTTTACACCGAGGGTCACGACACCGATGCCGAAGAGAGCGATCAGACCATGCCGGAGCTGAAAGAGGGCGAAAAGCTGACGCTGGTGGAGCTGGTGGGGGAGCAGCACTTTACCTCGCCACCACCACGTTTTACTGAGGCCAGCCTTATTAAAACCCTCGAAGAAAACGGTATTGGCCGGCCGAGCACCTATGCGCCAACCATCTCAACAATCGTTAGCCGTGGTTACGTTACCAGCGAGAGCCGGCAGCTGCGACCGGAAGATATCGGTTTAATTGTAACTGATCTGCTCTCGGAGCATTTTCCGTTCGTGGTTGATGCCAAATTTACAGCCGAAGTTGAGGATAAGCTCGACGATGTGGCTGAGGGCCAGATTGAGTGGCAGCCGGTGGTAAAAGAGTTTTACGACCCAATGAAGCACTTGATTGACACCGAAGTCGATAAGATCGTCAAAATTAAGATTCCGGAAATCCCGACCGATGAGATCTGTGAGCTCTGCGGCAAGCCGATGGTAATTAAGAGCGGCCGGTTTGGCCAATTTATTGCCTGTACCGGCTTCCCGGAGTGCAAGAACACCAAGCAGTACCACGAACCCACCGGCATTACCTGCCCGCTCGATGGGGGAGACGTGGTGGAAAAAACCACCAAGCGGCGGCGTAAGTTCTGGGGCTGTGCCAACTATCCCGAATGTAAATTTGCCAGTTGGGTCAAACCCAACCCGGACGGCAGCGTCACCCCGGCCGAACCCGAAACGGCTGAGGAAAAGGCCGCTAAGAAGCCCAAGAATAAGACTGTTACGCTTAAAGCTAAAGAGTAGCATTTCTCCTGTAGAATCTTGACATATCTTAACAGATGTGCTAAGATTGTCCTTATCTGTTCGCATACCGTCCCAGGAGAACCCCGTGAACGAGCACCTCAAGTCCCGGCTTAAGTCCAACCTCAGTGAGTTTCACGACCGCGTCGTTTTGACGCTCGAGAGCCATCCCACCGCCTCGTCTCAAGAGATTGTGCGGCTCGCAGCCGTGGACTACTCCAGTAGTCAGCCCAATGACTTTGCCAGAATCCTCTGGTACGGCCTCCAAGGCAGCTTGAATCTTGAAGAGCTGCTGGGCCTGTTTCAAATGGACGATCCGGATTTTTACGGTTCGTCTCGGATGAGATGGTCGGGCCAACTGCTCAACTTCAACGAGCTGAGCACGCTGCTTGGAAACTGGAGTTTTCTCGACCTGTTCGAGAACCTCAAGCTGGGCGAAGATGATGACAACGACATCGACAGCCCGTACCACCAGCTGCTCAAGCGCCTCACCGAACGCGACATCGAGCTCGGCATCATCGAGCCCGACGACGAGGACGATCTGGACTCAGTCGACTCCTAGTTCGCAAGACCACAGGAGGCAAGGCCCCGGCAATATTCCACAACGACGTGGGTGAGCCGGGGTTTTCGATTTTTAACGCCCGATTGATCGATATTACATTGACTTTATAACGACTTAATGTCAGAATCACAATCATCGTTCCGCAAACGGAGTTGCAACCGCGACGCCACGACTGGGGAGGGAACCCTTGAACGACGAAGAAATAAGCCTAGCGAGCGAGCTCAACACCGATCTTGATCGAGAGCTCGACGCCGACCAGACCGCCGGGCCCGAAACCATCATGGAGCGGGTGCTTCGGAACTGGTATTACAACCGGACCAGCGAGCTGACTCATGTGCTCGAGATCTGGCAGGCCGGCTGTCCGACCGCGGTTGATATCTGGAACTCGAACGTCCGAGAAACCAGCACCGGCGGACGAGCCATCACCAAGAATCTGCTGCCGTTTCACGAATTGGTCGAGGCCTTCGGGCTCGAGCAGTTTGGCGGCGACGACTACAGGCACACGCCGGTTGTCCTGGTAACCCCGTTCGATCTGATCGGTGCCGCCCTCGGCGATGCAGCCATTGACGGCCTGGTCGAGAAGATGGGGCAACGCGATGACGCCCTGTGTACAACGGCCACATAACCTGGCCAACGGGCTCCCAACACCTTACGGAAGAGGTGGTTGGGAGCCCGGTTTGCTTATATAAAGCCATAGACTAATCGACTAATCGTTATAGTACGAATGTGTTGACTTAATCTGTTAATTATGCTAATGTGTTTGCCATTGTTGACCATCCGCCGCAGCCCCGCGGCATCCTCAAGACGGAGGTAAGTATGAACGGCCGGCAAGGATATCTGATGTGTTTGCTCTACGACAGCGTGTTCGAAACCGCGCAGCCCAATGCCTTCAGGGGCAATCCGGGCGGTGCAATCAACAAGGCTGTCAGCAACTGGTCAACCAACCGGCCCACAGATCTCGCTGAGCTCGACGAACTGGTCGAGACGACCATCCCAAGCACTTCGCCGAGTGTCGCCAAAGTGGACTGGAAAGACCACTATGTGATGCGGCTGTTCCGAATGGAAGGCAGCGTGATTCCGTCAGACGCCTACGACTCGCTCATCCGGCGCTTGGAGCGTCTCGCCAAGCCAGTCGCGGCCTAGCCGCAAGCCCCATCCAGCCCAGAGTCCCCGGCACACCTCAATTGCGAGGAGGGCCGGGGGCTCCGTACTTTATACCTGATATTTCTTGATTAACTTACGAACTCATTGACTTTACATGATATATATGCTATTATAGTTCGGATCGTTCGCAACTTCGCGAAATCGCACCCCACAACGACCCAGGAGGTCACAAATTGATCTTTGAGCCGAAAGTAAGTCGGAACGTGCCCATCCCACTTTCGAACGCCCTCGATTCCGAGCGGTTCGGAAGAGAACTCATCGAGGGAATCGTCGAAGGAAAATTCGGCGTCAAGGACTTCTGGAAGCGACCGGCCGAGTATGGAGTCGCCCAGCTGACAAAGCTCATGAACACTCACGACAGTCTGTCGGCGAATGTGGTCTTGACCGGCGTCAGCAAGGGCGGTCGCGACCAAGAAGTCTTCGACGAGGCGCTCGACCTCCTGAAGCACATCACCTGCATCTGGGTGGCCTACGGCCTAAAGGGCTTCACGGGTCTGAGAGTCCACGTCTTCTGCTCAATCGAGATCGACGGCGTGGCCTTCGAAGCCGACGCCTGCTGGGTAGACGCCGATGGCATCATCGAAGAAGCGGCCTAACCTCCGCGCGAACGAGCCCCGGCAACAGTCCTCAAGGATGAGGTGAGCCGGGGACACCCCCAAGTCCGCGAGCCATAGGCTCATTGACTTAGGGATGGTAAAGTAGGGAAGTGTTAACTTATTTGTTGACACGAGAATTGCCCTATTGTATAATCTCCCTATTAGGAAGTTTTCATGGCTGAAAGTAAAACCATTACACAACTAGATTACAAGGCCGCGTCGGGTGCCGCGCTCAAGCACTTGCGCCGCGACCGAGACCGCCAGATCATCGCTAAACGCTTTGGTTTTGGTTTGGCCAAAAAGCAAACGCTCGAGAAGATCGGGCGCGATTTTACTATTACCCGTGAACGCGTCCGTCAAATCGAGAAAGCTGCCCTTATAAAACTGCGCAAAGAGGCTGGCGCCGAGGTAGCGGGCGCTAATGCCGCCCTGAGCGCCTATCTAGAGGCCCATGGCGGGCTCGCGCTAACCCAAGACGTTAGCGACTCCTTTGGAGCTGAAAGTGCTGGAGAAACCGCTTATATCGTGTTTTTGGCCGAACTTGCCCCCGACATAGCCGTCGTGGAGGGGGGCGACCAGTTGCGCCCGACTTTGGGCCTAACCCCAACCTTTACCGTCGCCAAACTTAAGGATTTGTCGGCCGAACTCGTTAAGGTCATCGCCGAAGTCGGCAAACCGACCACCCTCGGTAAGGTGGCTAGCCGTTTGAGCCAAGAATTGCCGACTGCCGCTATCGAGAACTTGGCCCTCGCCTCTAAAGAGCTGGCCCACTTGGACAACAAGTGGGGCTTGGTTAGTTGGCCTGAGGTTAACCCCAAGAGTATCCGCGACAAAACCTATTTGGTACTGGCCAAGCATAGCCGTCCGCTGCACTTTAGTGACATTTCGCGCAAGATCCACGAGCTTAAACCCGGCCGCGAAGTGACGGTGCAGGCCGTCCACAATGAACTTATTAAGGACCGCCGCTTTATTCTGATTGGCCGCGGTATCTATGCGCTGGCCGAGTGGGGTTACACCCCCGGTACCGTCGCCGACATTATCGCCGAAGTTTTGCGGGCCGAATCGCCCCTGCACAAGGACGAAATCGTCCGCCGCGTGCTGCTTAAACGCCAGGTTAAAACTACTACCATCGTCCTAAATCTGCAGGAGAAGGGCCAATTCCAACGGGTAGCTAAAGCCACCTACATCCTGAGGGATAAATAACCATGTTCCAGGTGGTGGTGGCCATTTTTCAGTTAATCGGATTAATTTTATTCAAGTTCTACGGCTGGGTGCTGGTAGTAGCCTATTTGATCTATCTAACCTTTCAAAACCGCCGCAAGACGCAGTGGGTGGAGGACACCGAACACGTTCTCCTAATGATTGAAGTACCCAAGAATAACGAGAAAAAAGAGCTGTCAGCCGAGCAAATGTTTGCTAGCCTCCACGGCATCCTACGCCCCAAGGGTGATCTGGTAAAGTCTGGGATGATCCAAGAGCACATTTCGCTCGAAATCGCCGTTATCGGTAGCCAAATCCGGTTTTACGTCTGGACGCCCAAACACTTGCGCGACTACGTCGAAGGTCAGATCTATGCCCAATACCCAACCGTCAGCATTAAAGAGGAGGTAGACGACTACGCTGCCCGCGACCTCGGAGACACCCCGATCGAAGGAGCTGAATTAGTGCTGAACAAAGCCGACGTCTTACCGATTAAAACCTTCCCCAGCTTCGAAGTCGACCCGTTGGCCGGTATAACCGCCGTGCTCTCAAGTGTGGGGGAGGGCGAGGAGATGTGGATCCAGGTGCTAGCCCGGCCGGTTGATGACTCCTGGCAAGACAAGGGCGTAAAAGCCATTGAGGAGATTAAGAGCGGCAAGAAGCCCGACTTTATGAAGCAACTGCAAAACGGTCTAGTGGCAATCCCGCTGCACGTTATAACGCACTTCTTCTCGGGGCTATGGGCGCCACCGGAGGCCCCCAAGGAGAAGGAACAGAAGAAAGAACTGTCAACCGGCCAACAGGCGCTAACCAAGGCCATCGAGGAAAAGATCTCTAAGCTGGGCTATCAGGTTAAAATCCGCCTGGCCTACATTGGCGCAGACCCCGTCCTCGGCCAGCAACGGATGCAGGCGCTGGTGGGCGGCTTTAAGCAGTTTAATACCACTAACCTGAACGGTTTCAATATTGGCAAACCCCAGATGGGGGAGGGCTATCAGGCAGATTATCGATCGCGGTTGTTTATGGACGCTGGCGCCACGCTTAATATTGAAGAACTGGCCAGCTTGTACCACTTACCACACAAGAGTGTGGAGACGCCGAACATGGTTTGGGTTAGTGGCAAGACGGGAGAACCACCGGCCAACTTGCCAACCGAGGCCAACACCGACGGCCCCGATGTCAGCCTGTTTGGTATGACCAACTTCCGTGGCGGTCGCATTAAGTTCGGCCTTAAACGCGCCGACCGCGTCCGCCACCTTTATATCGTCGGCCAGACCGGCACCGGTAAATCCGGATTACTGCAGTTGCTGGCATTATCCGACCTATATCAAAATCAGGGCATTGCCGTGGTCGACCCGCACGGCGACCTAGCCACCGACATCATGAGTTATGTGCCCGAACACCGTATCGACGACGTGGTCTACTTTAATCCAACCGATCGTGATTTCCCGGTGGCGTTTAACCCTATGGAAGTTAGCGATCCGGCCATGAAGCACGATGCCGCCTCGGAGCTGGTAGGGGTAATGAAGCGGATGTTCGAAAGCTGGGGGCCGCGCCTCGAGCACATTCTGCGTTACACCATTCTGGCCTTACTCGACTACCCTGATGCCACCATGCTCGGCATCCCGCGCATGCTCACCGAGAAAGAGTTCCGCAAACGGGTGGTCAAAGAGATTCAGGATCCGGTGGTCAAGGCCTTCTGGGTTAACGAGTTCGCCGGCTGGAACGATAAGTTTGCCAATGAGGCCGTGGCACCGGTACTTAACAAAGTCGGCGCCTTTATCGCCAACCCCTTGATCCGTAATGTGGTCGGCCAGCCCAAGAGTACCATCGACTTTCGCAAGATTATGGACGAAGGCAAAATTTTGATCGTAAACCTATCGCACGGCCAAATTGGCGAGGTTAACGCCGGCATTCTCGGCGCCTTAATTGTTACTAGTATCCAGCTGGCGGCCATGAGCCGGGCCAACGTGGCCAAAGAGGAGCGCCGACCGTTCTATCTGTATGTGGACGAGTTCCAAAACTTTGCCACTGATTCGTTCGCTACGATCCTGTCTGAGGCCCGTAAGTACAACTTGTGCCTAACCGTCGCCAACCAGTTTATCGCCCAGATGCCGGAGACGGTGCGTGAGGCCGTGTTTGGTAACGTCGGCTCAATGATCACGTTCCGCACCGGCGCTGGCGACTCAGCCTTTTTGGCTAAGTACTTTGAGCCGGTATTTGAGGCCACCGACCTGGTTAATATGTCTAACCGCAACATGTTTATTTCCATGAGCATCGACGGCGAAAAAAGCCAGCCCTTTAGCGGTAAGACCCTTAGCATGCCGCCGGCCGACCAGAACCTGTCTGACACGATTGTGGCGCATTCCCGGGCCACCTATGCCGTTAGCCGCGAGAGCGTTGAGGGTATGATTCAACGCGCCACTTTGGGTGGCGAGGAGCCGTCAGATTCGCTCGATGGCCCCTCCGAGAGCGCTCCGAGAGTGAGCGAACGAAACCCGAACACGTTCTTGGGCAACCTCAAGAACCCCAGCGGCCCCTCCCGTACGCCTTCGAGAGAACCATACCGCAGCAATGATCGGACGAGACGGGAAGCGCCCAGATCCGACCACCGAGAATCACGACCGGTCTTAAGTGACCGCCAGTTGGGTATAGCTAGCGATAGTGATAATAGCGGGGCGAGAGACGAGCAGAAGGTAGCGGCCGGGCAGGAAGTACATCTGCGTTAACGGGCGGGGCTGGAAATTCGTTAAAGACTAAATTGTGATCTCGCTACGAGCTCAGGCATCACTGTATCAAAGAATTGCCGCTCAGTAATCACTCGGAGATGATAGGGCAGAGGCAGCTTCTTGTTGGCCATCGTTTCCGTAAGGACAGTTTCATCAATGGCGAGGTTGCCAACTATCACAAGATATGTCGGCTCAGCAACTAAGACATATCGCTTCAACTTGATATTCACAACATTCACCAAATTGCGCATATCGGAAGCATAAAAGATATCGATGATGACGCCAGAATCTTTGGTTAGATAAATATAGAAATCACAGCTAACATAGCCCGGTCGGATAACCCTGTGTTCATGAACTGCCACTGCCTCAAAACGCTGAATCAACGCTTGATAGAACTTACTCTCATAGTCCCTCCCAGCGACATTTGTCTGCCGAGCCTTGTCACTTCTATAAACACCTCTGGTGTGATCCGAGTGCTCATCTGGTAACAGTTCCGTCCGTAGACTCACGAGGCCACCATGCGCTCTCTGGATAGATCTGGCCGATGGCAGGTACTCGAAGTCGTCAATCTCATGAGCAGAGGGGTAATGTCCGTGCAACTGCTTAAAGTAGTTGAGCCCAGCAGCAAGCTCGCCCTTGGTCCAGGGGATTTGAAAGCCAGAAACTCTTTTACGAAGATTTGGCGATAGGGGCGACATGATAGAGAGAGTATAGCAGTACCAGTAACTGACTGGATAGTAGACGCGATGAGAGAGCAGCGAGTCTCAGGCATAGATGGTATATGTATGTATTTGGAGGGTCGCTCAATGTATATTTTGCGACACTTATGATGTTTTCACGCAGACGTCTTACAGTACCTCTTTTATGGCTTTACTATAGGACAAACGACGTCTATGGGCGCTATTTATGCCTCCGCTTAGATGCATCTACATAGTTCTAATTAGCCTATTCGCACTATGCATCTACGGGTGGCACGGTTGACTGGGAGCCCGGTTGCCCGCAGCTTGCAAGCGAGGATAAGCGGGCTGGCAGCCGTGACAGGACCCGTCCAAATGGTTGATGATGGCCGGTTGATACCCATAAAACCCAGTTTTTTGAACCAGTCCAGATGAGTCGGAATAAAGCTTTTCACGCTGGCCCGGGCTAGAGGGAGCTGCGGCCGGATTTAGTTCGTTACAAATGTTGTAACTGTTTCCCCCGCCCATCCGTAAAAAGAACAAAAACCGAACTTAGTGTGTCGTTACTTGTAATACGCCGCCCCATCGATGCGTAAGTCGATATATTGGCTGGGCGCCTTATTTTGGGTCTTCAACAGGGCTAGAACCTTACTTAAGTCCCCCATCTCCCCCACTACGTCGCGGGTAGTATCGAATTTTATGTAGTAGCCCTTATTGGTATAAGCATCGACTTCGTTGGTGGTAACCGGGATTTGCAGGCTGGTAATCAGGTAACCCTGCTGTGCCAACAATCTGTCCACTTCGAGACAAAATGCCACAAAACCGGCTGGCGCCACCTGATCGCCCAGCTTCACCGGTAAGTTCGTTGTATCCTCCACCACTGGCAGCTTCAGGTTGGTTCCCGTCGCATCGGCTACAATTATCCCCTCCTGGCTCAATAAGTAGGTTTTACCGCCGGTTTGCCATTCTAAGTTCGGGTTTCGTTCGGTTACCTCAAGTATCAGCTGATGCGGCCAGTGCCGGCTAATGTTGACGCTGGACAGTTGCGGTTGGGTAGCCAGCACTCCCTTCTGGAGCGAGGCAGTATCAACCAACGTCAGATTACGCCACCACCAGTGATTATGCAGTTCGGTATGGACCTCGGTTGCTACCAAACTACTAGCATAGTTATGACTGCCTTCAATGGTGACCACGTTAAGGTCGAACGACCGCCACCACCAAACAATAGCTAGTACAATGACAACCACGGCGATGATGGCGCGCAGATTAAGCTTGATCTCGGGCCGCTGCTTACGCTGGCGGACAGGCTGCGGGCGACCATAGATGGCCGGACGTCCGGTCGGTTTAACCCGGCGGATCTCACGCGGCATGGGCACCTACCTTGATGATTTCCCCAGCCAAACGCTCGGCAGCATCGGGTACGGCAAAGGTGGCTAGGTGCTTAATCAGATACTCACGTTCTTCTTCCGATCCGGTGACACCGGTTAATTCGCGCATGAGGATAGACGGCGTTAGACGGTCCTCGCCAATCAACCGCACGGCGCCGGAACGTGCCAGCAACTGGGCATTGGCGAGTTGGTGGCCAGCCATTTGCGCGTTCGGCACCAAGATTGTCGGTTTATCTAGTAAGGCCAGCTCCGAAATTGTGGTGGCGCCGGCCCGGGAGATAACCACGTCGGCGGCGGCCAGCGCCTGACCCATTTCTTCGGCCAAGTACGCGAACGGCCGATACCGTTCGGGGTGATCGAGTTTGAGACGGCCAGTTTGGAACTTAACTGTTTCAATCTCGCTCTCGCCAGTTAAATGAATAAGCTGAAAGTGTTGCACGAGTTGCGGTAGAGCGCCCACGATGGCATTATTAAGCGTTCGGGCGCCTTGTGACCCACCGGTTACCAGGACCACCGGCAGCTTAGACGAAAAGCCAAAGTGTTTTTTGGCAGCGCTCGCATCAATCCCTAACAACTCTGGGCGAACGGGGTTGCCACTATAAATCAAGCGATTTTGCGACAGGGTTGGATATTGATCGGTCGGGAAACCAACCGCTACCCGGGCAGCTTTGCGAGCCAGCATTTTGTTGGCTAGGCCTGGGATTAGGTCAGATTCATGAATAATGTAGGGCACCCTTAACCAACCCGCAGCTATTCCTAGTGGTAGGCCAACATAGCCGCCTTTTATAAAGATAACGTCGGGCTTGAACCGCCGGATAATAGCTAGCGATTGGTAGATGCCAGAAACCACCCGCAAGCTGTCACGAGCATTTAGGCCGAGCGTGGCCGGGTTAAAGATCTGCCGCACGATGTTGGTGGCATGCATGCGGCGGAATTTGCCAGCTTTAATGCTAGCAAAATTAATGCCAGCGCTCTTAACGATCCGAGCCTCCATACCGGAGGCTTGGCCGACCCAGAGCAGATCGAGGTCGCTAACGCGCGTTTTGAGGGCGCTGGTGACGGCTAGGATTGGCGTTATGTGCCCAGCTGTTCCGCCGCCTGAGACTATCAGTCGCATGGCTTACCTCGTTTACAGTGTACTTGGAAATGTTTAAGAGAATCCCCGCCCCCACCAGCGAGAACACCATACTACTGCCGCCGTAGCTCACAAACGGTAGTGGGATGCCGGTGAGCGGCACCAGCGACAACATGGCCGCCACGTTCACCAGGCTCTGTACAAACAGCCACACCGAGATCCCGGTGGCCACTAACCGTGAGAAGGTGTCGGGGGCGTCGCGGGCAATGCGGAAACCGCGCACGATCAAAATAGCGAATAACGCTAGGATCAATATAGCTCCAATCAGGCCGAATTCTTCCGAGATAATGGCGTAGATCGAGTCGTTGGCAACCTCCGGTAAATAGCCGTGAACCTGGATGGACTTACCCAACCCCAAACCCAAAATACCACCGGAACCCACCGCGATTAAAGCCTGATTGATCTGATAACCGGCGGCGGCGGTAACTTTACCCGGATTAAGAAAAGTGGCCAAACGAGCCAAACGGTGCGGGAACGTAATAATCAGAATCCAACCCAGAGCCAAGGCGCCGGTTACCAGCGCCGCCATCTGCTTCCAGGAAATACCGGCTACAAAATACATCGCCATAGCGGCCAGGGCCATTACGATGGTAGTTGAGAGGTTCTTTTGGAACACTGCTACCGCCAGGCCGACTAAGCCCATAATAATCACAAACGGCAACATCCCCTCGGTGACGCTACGCAAACGATCGCCGCGGCGTTCGAACCAAACCGCCAAGTACAAAATTAAGGCCAACTTCAAAAACTCCGATGGCTGGAACGAGAACGGTCCCAACGCCAGCCATCTGGTAGCGCCGTTCTTGGTGGAGGCCAGACCTGGAATCGTTAGCGCAAATAAAAACAGGCCGGCTAAACCTAAGAGTGGAGCGGCCAGCCGCCGCCACACTCGGTAGTCAATCGCTGTCACCACAATCCAGGCCACAATGCCAAGTGCCACATTTAATAAGTGATTATAAAAGTAATAGTTTTTGTTCAGGGTGCTGGAAACTTTAAAGCTCAGGATCGGGCTGATCGAATATATCATAACGAGACCAACCGCCAGCAACACAAAAATCACTAGTGCCAGCACGTAGTCTGGCTGATGCGCTCGCCGCGGCTGAGTTTGGCCAGCACTCACCGGCCGCCCCGGTTTCCCAATAGCCCCAGCACCAAACCAATCGCTCCTGTAATCTGACCAACAATCCATAGCCGCATGGTTACCTTGGTCTCGGGCCAGCCAATCGCCTCCAGATGATGATGCAACGGCGCCGACAAGAAGATCTTGCGTTTAAATACCTTCTTCGAGAAAATCTGCAGTATACTTGATCCGGCCTCCACTACAAACACTGCCCCGATGATCGGCAATACAAACACCGAATTAGTGAGCATAGCGATGACACCAAGTGTTGCTCCTAGTGCTGTCGATCCAGTTTGCCCCATAAAGAATCGGGCCGGGAAAATGTTAAACCAAGTATAGGCCAGCATCACCCCCACTATGCAAGCGCAAAAGCCAGCAATACCGTAGCTTCCCTGAAAGTACGCAATGACACCGTAGGCACCAAAGGCCGTCGTCAAGAGCCCACCTGATAATCCGTCGAGGCCATCAGTGATTGAAACAGATTTTGAAGTTGACACTACCACCAACACGAATAGCGGCACATAGAGCCAACCAATACTAAAGTCACCGACCGCTGGCACATGGATCAGGTTATAACCAAGCTTGTAGTAGAACCAAGCTGCTCCAGCACAGGCCAGCAAGATCAATGCGAATAGCTGGGCTTTTACTCCGATCCCTCCACGTTTGTTATCAAAAAAAACATTGCTGATGTCGTCAATCAATCCCAACCCGCCGAAGACCAACAACATGGCTAGCGGTAGCCAGGTCTGATTGCGATTGAGATTAAGCGTGATTGTCACAATCGCGATAGAGACGATCAATATAACTCCGGCCATCGTCGGAATGTTGCGTTTGTGTTTGGCAGCATGAAGTTTATGAAAAATCGGCGCTTTTTCGCCTGTCACGGCATTCTCACGTGGCTTCTTCCACCACTTGTACTTGAAGGCTAAATCGGTATAAATCGGCGTTAGCAACATGGCAATAACGAAGGCTAGCAGCGCCATTACGAAGATGTGCGACAGTGGGACTATTTGGGTTTGATGAATGAACACCATTAGCTTTATTTTACCATGCTCCAGGTTAATATTATTGGTTCGGCGGGACCTCTAAGTACCGCAGCAGCCATGACGTAATCTGTCCAAACACCGGCACCGTGGTACTCTCGGCGAAACCGGGCGTTTTGGGATTGTTGATGCGTACCATCATGACAAATTTGGGATCGCCAGCCGGTCCGTAACCGGTGAATGAGCCGATGTTATCGGTTGGATCATAACCCTGGCCATCGGGACGGGCCACTTGGGCCGTACCAGTCTTACCGGCAATTTCGTAACCTGGGATCTTGGTGGCTTCACCGGTACCGCGGTCGACCACCCCTTCGAGCATAGTGGTCAGTTCGCTAGCAGTTTGGGTCGAAATAATGTGACTTTTTAGAACTGTCGGTTTCGTGGTAGTGCTACTGCCGTTAGAGTGCATCACCTTCCCAACGAGATATGGCTTGTAAAGCGTACCGCCGTTTGCCACCGCCGCATAACCCTGAACCATCTGGATCATGGTGACGTCGAGGCCCTGGCCAAAGGTCATGTTGGCGTAATTCACGTCTGAAGACGTCGGCGGATTAACGTGGCCAGGACTCTCCCCCGCCTGCTCGATCCCGGTCTTAATCCCAAAGTCAAAATGACCCGTCAAGTAGTTATACAGCAGTTGCTTACCCGGCAGCGTAATCACGTCGGCACTGGTGCCCATCATTCTCAGCACAAACATCACTCCGGTGTTGAGCGAACGCTGGATGACGTCGTCCATGTTTTCGGAACCATAGGCCCGGTTTTCGGAGTTTTTGACGGTATAGCCATCCACTACGTAGGTGCCGGTGTCATTATAGGTCGTATTGGGGGTAACCTTACCGCTATCGAGCCCGGCCGCCATGGTAAAGGTTTTGAACCCGGATCCGGGCTCGAAGGCGTTCGATACCACGGAGTTCGCGAACACCGAGTAATCCGTGACCGCATTATAATTTGACGGGTCATAGGTCGGATAATTGGCCATGGCTAGGATCGCGCCGGTGTTTGGATCCATCACTACCGCACTTCCTGACGGCGCTCCCACCGCCTGCACCCCAGCCGCCAGGTACTTCTCCACCTGGGCCTGAATGTTACGGTCGATGGTTAACACATAGCTGTCGCCGTTGACTGGCGGCCGTAGATAGTTGTTAGCCGTCGCAATCGGAATGCCGTTGACGTCAGTGGTGGCATCGAGCAGCCCGGGTTTGCCCGCGAGTTTAGTATTAAAGTAGCCCTCCAGACCGTATTGGCCCTGGCCGCTAGCATTAACAAAGCCAAGCAGCTGGCTGGCCAAACTACCTTCCGGGTACAAGCGGTAATTCTCGGCCTGCAAGCCGATACCGGCCAGATTCAGCGCCTTCACTTTACTACTAAGGTTGTCGGGTAGTTTGGTGGCTAGGACCACGTAGTCGCTGTTCTTGGACAATAACTTCATATAATCGGCGCTTGAACCACCGGCTGCTGCTGCCAATTTCCCGGCTACCAAAGTTTTATTATTGATGTATTTAGGGTCGGCATACAGCGTATCGAGAGTTTGATTGAGTACCAACGGCGACATCTGACCATCGTCCATAGCATAAATCTCACCGCGCTGGGGCAAGACGTCGTATTTGTGCGACTGGCTGGCCCGCGCCAACGCCAAGTAATGATGGTGGTCAAGCACCTGCAGCTGCACTAATCGCAGCGCAATACCCACAATCACCACAATCGAACCAGCGCTCAAGACACCCAAACGGCGCCTCGAAATAATCGTCTCGTTATAACCAGCCATAGCTAAGAGTCTAGCAGGTTGCTAATGGGCGTAGGAGACTTGATTCTCCGGTACCATGGCAGCCACGGCCGGCGACTGCTGAATCTGCTCGATCGACTGCAGACGGGCGGCCTGAACCTCTAGATCCTGTTTGCTCGATTGGAGCGCAGCGGTCTTATTCTGCAGGGTGGTGATCTGATAGCCGAAGACGTTGGTTTTAGTGATTTGGTTTAAGTAAATGAGCGCCAGCAGGCTAATGGCAACGATCACCACAAAAGTGGCCGAAACCGGGCCCAAGCGTAATGCGGCTGTACCTTGTCTGGTTAAATTTTGGTTGCGCCTGACGGCATAGGTAGCTGTTGTCACTAATAGTTCCTTTTTTTATGTTTGTGTTAAGAATTTTTTTGTTTTTTTTGTTGCGGGGCACTATGGCTAGCCACCCCACATCAAGACACTAACTTTAGGCTTATCTAGCCCGGCGCGCGCTGTGACGCACGCTGATGGTCACTGTCTGTTTTGATAGGTTTCTAATTGGGACCCTCATGTACCTCCTTTGGTTTTTGTTTTAGTTTTGCGGCGGCTCGCAGCTTAGCGCTACGGGCGCGCGGATTATTGCGGTCTTCGGTGCCCAGAATTGGGCGTTTGGTTAGTTTGGCCAAGGTTGCTGAATGATTACAGGTACAGATGGGTTGGCCGGGTGGACAAACACAGTCACGGCTCTCGCGGTCGAACCAGTGTTTAACAATCCGGTCCTCTAGCGAATGAAAGCTAATGACCGCAATGCGGCCGCCAGATGCCAACGCGTCGGTTAGGAGCGGCAAGGCTAGCTCCAATTGCTGGAGTTCCTGGTTGACCTCCATGCGGATGGCCTGAAAGGTACGGGTAGCCGGATCAATCCCGCCGGCGCGCGGTACGACTTTTCTTACCACATCGGCAAGTTGAGTCGTCGTAGTTAGCGGGCGGGCGGCTATCATCGCCCGGGCGACAGTTTTAGCCCGGTGTTCCTCGCCGTATTGGCCAATGATGCCGGCCAAGTGCTGTTCGGAATAGGTATTTACGATGTCAGCGGCACTTAAACTAGCGTCCGCGTCCATGCGCATGTCAAGGGGACCTTGGTCTTTAAATGAAAACCCACGTTCAGGAGTATCGAGCTGTGGCGACGATACACCCAGATCGAGTAATATCAGATCGGGGTGGATGCTTTCCTCGCTCAGCCGCTTAGCCGCTGCTACCAGATCTAGATGCCAGACTTCCGGCCGCCCGTCGAATTCAGATTCGAGGACAGTAGTGGCGTGGACGTCGCGATCAGATAGAATTACCCGACCGTTGCCTAATTTAGACATAATCTCGCGGGCGTGGCCACCATATCCGGCCGTACCGTCAAAGTAGCACTCCCCCGCTCTGGCATTGAGCAGTGCGAGCACTTCGTTGGCAAGGACTGGAATGTGCGTTGGTTTCATTTCAAGGTCACCTATATAGCAGCCAGCTGTTTATTTTGCTGGTTTTTGTTTTTCGTCCGGTGAGTCACCGAACTTATGTGTGTGGAGTTTTTTGTGGCAAGGAATTGTGTAATAACAATCCTTAAACGTTTGTGAGGTGGAGTTTTGTGTGTGTAGTTGAGGTACAAAAATGCTTGAGCAGGCATTTTAGATCCGCTTGCTGACTGCCACATAGTTGACTTGGAATTTTTGTGTTTATTTTTGTGAAAGTACCGGTTATATAGCTCGGGAGTTAACGCTTGGGCCGCTTGAGGCGCCAGTAGCCGCCGGGCATCTTGGTTGCGGCAACCTCACCTCCACTAGTCAAGTGCGCGTACTCGAGTAAATGCGGCTCGAGCGTAATGCGTCCTTGCTTAGCGTCTAATGTTGCCTCAACCATGCCTTCTCGCAGTTGGTCGGCCAGATCGGCGAGTTCTTGGTTAATGATGGCGGGTTTTGTGCCCTCACTTAGCCAATCCCCAGCCAGCGCTGGTTGCATCTCACCTTCCCAGATCTTTTTGGGGTAAAGGTGGAGATAGCTTTCAAATCCAGGGGTGATAATGATGCCTTCGGCGAACTCAGTCCGGATTTCAGCCGGAACTGTTAGGCGGTTTTTGTCGTCTAGTTTGCGTTTAAAGTATTGCATCGTGTCTTTCTCAGCCCTCCTGGTGCACCCCTGTCTGCCGTCAGGCAGGCTCCCGAGTGAACCACTAACAAGATCATACTACCCACCTCTACCCACAGTCAAGTAGTTTATATGTAAAGTTATCCACAGGGTCAATAATTGTGTTCAGGGCTCCAACAAACTGTTGACATGATTATACATTTATGATAATGTTGAGCCTTCGTCTGGCAATCCGTCAGGCCAAATCGAGGGAGTCACCTTGAAGGTAAATGACGACCTGGAGCGCAAGCTCAGGCACGCATTGCAAGCACACCTGGTCCACGAACTGGCCGAGACCCGCGGCAACGGGGACAAGGTCATCGATGCCGCCGGCGGCGTCGCCACGGCCATTCAGATCACCGACACGAACGACCCGATGTGCGTGATCGAAGCGACCGCCATGAGCGACACCGGCGGCGCGGCGGCACTCGACGGACCACGCAAGCTGATCGAGATGCTGGCCCGGTCCGGTCGTGAGACCACCCGGTCGATGATCGAACGTCACCCCCGCGGCCTGCGCGACGGCGACGTTCGTCGGTCGGGCGGCGTGTTCTACCACAGCGGCATCACCGGTCTCGACTTCCGCGGCGGCACCGTCTCGGCCAACGGGCACCAGGCACACAGCCTGACCGTGAGCGCCATCGGCTTCCTCGAGAGCGAGATCATCGCGCTGATGGAAGCCGACAAGCAGAAGCTGTGGCCCAGCCGCAACCGCCACCGGGCCCAGCGATCGAACGCCACCGCGAACGCCGACGCGCCCGCCACCTCGAACGACGAGCACCAGCTCGAGGGCGCCAACGCCTGATCCCACCCGCTCGCATCTCGCGAGCACCCGCGCTGGGCGGCGAACCACTCTCGGTTCGCCGCCCAGCGCCTTCGTCTTTATAACGACTCAAATTTTGACTTTATAAAACTATTATTATAGAATATAGACATTGCCTGAGCCTCAGGCCACGCACCGGGAGCATCCAGTGGATTACAGCAGCCTACGCCCCACCATCGAGCAAAAGATCATTGAGCGAGCCAACACCATGATGGCCGACGCCACCCTGAAAGGGCGCGACTGCGCCGTGGTGATCAAGATCAGCCCCAGCGGCGGCTCAGCGCCCACTCACATCCGCCCGGCTTTCGGGCACAACTACGAAGTCGCATTGGCAGTACTCGGGATGCTGGAGGGCGGCCCAGCCGCCTTTCCACCAGACACCTTCTGGGTCGTGAGCGGTGCAAGGACCGAACGGGACTTTGCCCTCGCCGTGGTGGTCAACTTCGCTCCCAGCCCCACGCCGGGACAGGCCTACACCGATGCCGAAACGCTGACGCACGCCGTCCATGCAATCGTCGAAGAGGTGTTGGCGGATACGACCAACCCTCAGGCTGACGTGATTCGGCGCGCCAGCGAGAACGCCGGTGTCACACAGCGCCTACCGCGAACCCAATAGGTGCAAATCGTGACGAAGCTATCTAACCCCCTCAACCTGCGGGCGAAAGAACCTTCTGGGTCTTCTCGCCGGCAGGTTCTTTCGTTTTATCGGGCCAAAATTCGACAAATCACCGTGATCATCGAGCCACGATTAGCGCCGGTAAAGTTATGATCGCCGTCAAGCTTGAGGACATTAATGTGGCTAGTAAGATTATCTGGTCTGGTGTCAGCTAGGATCTCATCCTGCCTAGCCAGTATCATCGTTAAAGCGGTGTTTTGGGCCAATTGGTTGTATAGATCGATGGCGTTGATCTGATCGAGTTCGCCCCAATATTCTCTGGGTACCGTCGTAAAAGTACCATCAGAGCGAGCCAATTTTGACTCACCCTTCATATTAATAATTGAACCCTTGCGGCTCCCAAAGGTCTTAGCCGTACGTTTGGCACTAGGTGCAAAAGACGGTGTCAGCATGATGGTGTTACGGATGCCCCTAGGAGCTGCTATCCCGGCCACCAGGCAGCTCTGCGAATGACAAATAAGATCGATTGGCTCTTCGCTGCGTTCGCGTACGGTTTTTATAACTGCCATTAGGCTCTGGGCCTGATCCGATAGTGGCCGCACCGTTATCTCACCAGTCATTTCATCGACTTCATTATTATTAAACATGACTCCGATGACGCCATCTAGGCCCCCGAGAATGTCACTAAACAGGCCGCGGTCGGTCTTATCGACCCCAAAGCCGTGCACAAAGATAACAAACGATTCAGGCGCTGGGCTTATCTTTCTTCTCAAACCGGTCGTTATCGCGCCCATAAGCCTTGGCGAGCACTCGTTTAAAGGCTTCGTCCAAGTCGATATTGTGTGAGTTAGCCATGCAGGCAATTGCCCAAATCACATCGGCTAATTCCTCGCCTAATTCCTGCTCAGACTCAGAACCCTTTTTCTTTTTTGGTCCGTACAGATGATTAACCAATCGTGCCACTTCGCCCGCCTCTTCGGTCATGCGCGCCAATATCTCATGCGGCGACCAGTAGCCTTCTTTGTACTGGCCAATCCAATCGTCAACATCCTTCTGATAATCGCTCAGAGCCACGATTTAGAACCCCGCTAGCTGCTGCTTAATAGTATCGACCAATGCCGCGATCTTTACCCGGTCCTGCTTCATAGTATCGCGGTTACGCACGGTGACATCTTTACCATCAAGCGAATCAAAATCAATCGTCACACACAGCGGCGTCCCAATCTCATCTTGACGGCGGTAGCGCTTACCGATGTTGCCATTGTCGTCGTACATGACGGCGCCAAACTCATCTTTGAGCGTCCGATAAACTTCTTGCGCCACCTTCACCAGTTCTGGTTTGTTGCGCAGTAAGGGCGACACGGCCACTTTGACAGGAGCGAGTTCCGACTTGAGCTTCAACACCACTCGAGTTTCATCCCCCACTTGCTCTTCCTCATAGCCGGCGCTCATCACAGCTAGCACATGACGATCGAGACCAAAGGTCGGCTCCAGCACGTGTGGAATAAACTTTTCATTCGTAATCGGATCGGTGTAACTCAGATCCTGCCCGGAGTGCTCGGCGTGATTAGATAGGTCAAAATCGGTCCGATAGGCCAAGGCGCCAATTTCCTTGGTACCAATGCCGTTAAAAGCATATTCAAAATCAATCGTCCGCTTGGAATAATGGGCTCGGTCGGCCTCCGGCACTTCCAGCTCGTGCACCGATCCGTCTTCTAGCCCAATGCGTTTGAACCAGTCATAACTAACCTGTCGCCAGGCCTTAAATTGCTCTTCCCAGTCCTTTTCACTAATAAAGTATTCGAGCTCCATAATCTCAAACTCCCGCACCCGGAACAAAAAATCGCGCGGCGTGATCTCGTTACGGAAGTTCTTGCCAGCTTGAGCCAGTCCGAACGGCAACCGCGGATGCATGCTATCGAGCACGTTCTTAAAGTTCACGAACATGCCTTGGGCGGTTTCGGGCCGCAAATAAGCCGTGTTGGAGCTGTCCTCGACCGGCCCAACCTTGGTTTGGAACATGAGATTGAATTGACGGACATCGCTTAGTTTATTACCGTCGGGGCTCTTTAACTGTAATTCTTTGATCTTGGCACCAAGCTCCTTTAGCGTCAGCTCAGCGGCATCCTTAACCCCGTTATCTTCAAGTAAATGATCGGCCCGGTAGCGTTTATGTGTGACCTCGTCCTCCACCAAGGCGTCGGCAAAACCTGCACCGGTGTGGCCGCTAGCCTCCCATACGCGGGCGTTCATTAGTATAGCCGAGTCAAGTCCGTAAACATCGTCGCGTTCGCTCACAAAATGCTTCCACCACAAGGCCCGGAGGTTGTTTTTGAGTAGTACTCCCAGTGGGCCGTAGTCGTACGTCCCGGCCAAGCCGCCGTAGAGCTCAGAGCCCTGAAACACAAATCCTCGGCGCTTAGCCAAGGAGACTAGTTCTTCGAGTGTAATCTTGGTCATATGTTCATTTCTTCGCTTGATGTGATCTCATTATACTCACCTGTGCTGATTTTGCCCAACTTGAGCAGATAGATGAGATCAGCCGTAAAGGACTGGCGGACGGCTTCGAACCGCGGCGAGCCGTCATCGAGCAACACCAACAATACTCCGACCGAGTCAGCTAGGTGTTGGGCGACCTCGTGCGGCGCCATCAGCTCGCCTTCGGTGGCTGTTGGGTCAGCTATAATCCGATCCGGCGCTTCCATATTTGCCTGTTGGTAATCGGCCAATTTCCAGGCCAATTCTGATTCGGGACTGTCCATGTTCTCCTTTAAATCTGCCCTCAAAACCTTCTTAAATACTGACCTCAGGCGGGTCCTGTCACTGCTGACGGCCCACTTGTCCTCGCCTAAGGGCTGCGGGCAATCGGGCTCCCAGTCAGCCGTGCCACCCGCAGACGCTTGAGACCCGGCGATACTCAAGCCTCTTAAATGCTAGGTAAGCGTAAAACTACGGCCAAAGATGTACTCGTAGAATGTATCACAGATCCCGGTTGTGGCAAGAGCCAAGTCGTCGTCGCCGGGCGCCTGCGCCTCCAATCCATCGTCCTGCAGCCGCCGCCACAGCCCCAGTTGATTAGCGGTCAGCTCCGGATCCCCCGGTGATTGGTCCTCGGCACAGACCATCCCACCCTGTTCGGGACTAGCAAAAATTTGGTCGAGCGATTTGCCGCAATGGGCACAAGCTGCCAGTTGTGGTTTGTAGCCCAGATCGCCCAGCAGCCGTAGTTTAAAGAATAATTCCAGCGTTTCACTGGCGCCGTTTGTATTGAGCCAACGCAAGCTGTAACCAAGCAATTTGTAAACCCCGGCCACAGTATGGTTATCGTCGGTCAGCCGCTCAACCATCCGCACCATCAGATAAGCTAACCGCAAACGGTCGTAATCGCCGGTTAACTCAGATGGATACCAGGCTAATCGAGCCGAAGTCACAATGTCGAGATTGCGGCCTTCGGCCAACATCAAATCAACTTCGCTAAAGGGCTCAATGTGGCCGGCCTGACGACTTAAGCTCTTGCGTACGCCCTTAGCGACGGCCCGAATCTGGCCGTGTTCAAGGGTAAAAAAAGCCACGATCCGATCAGCCTCACCCAGATTGTGGCGGCCCAGTACAATGCCGCGGGCTTTATAAGTGGCCACTGGCTCCCGCTAGCGCTCGCATCACCTTCTCTACCACCTCGTCGGGCGTGTGATGCGATTTGATCAAATAGTCGCTGACGCCCAAAGCACTGGCCAGTTCGCGGTTCATATCAACTTCGGCCTCACCCAGATTCGTCAGTAATATCACCGGGATGTTACGCAAGTTAGGCTGCTTTTTGATCTCTTTTAAGACATGAAAACCGTTCAGTTTGGGCATCAGGATATCGAGCAATATCAGATCAGGCAGGTACTCTTTTAATAACGCCAAGCACTCTTCGCCGTTGGTTGCTACCAGAATCTCGTGGCCCTCCAACTCAAACTTGGCCTGGTACATCTCCACCAGGATCGCATCGTCTTCAGCTAGCATAATCTTTGCCATAGGTTTCTCCATTATATACTACGAAAGGAGCGGCAACTGCTTGGCAATCGGCAACGAAAAACTAAACTTAGAACCGCGGCCCTCGCGGGTGGTTACCCAAATCCGACCGCCGTGGGACTCCACCAGGTTTTTAACGATAAACAAGCCCAAACCGGTACCGCCGGCCTTGACGCTCAACGGGTTATAGACCCGGCCGAACTTTTGAAACAGCTTATCGATCTGGGCCGGCGGCACCCCGACGCCACTATCGGAAATACTCGTCACCAGTTCGTCGCCCTGGACCTTAAAGTCAACCGTCACCTCACTGCCCGGCATGGAGTATTTGATGGCATTGTCGATTAGGTTAACCAGCACCTGACGCAACCGGTTGTCGTCGGCCAGCACAAGGGGCAGGCGGTGCCGCCGGGTGACCTTTATCATAATCTGCTGCTCAATGCCCTTCGAGCCTAGTTCTCCCACCACCTCGCGCGTCAGCTGCTCAATGGCGATCGGTCGCGGGTTCAAGACGATTTTGCCCGATTCAATGTAGCTGGCATCGAGCAAGTCTTCCACTAGATCAATCATGCGCTGGTTGGATTGGTAAACCCGATTCAAAAAATGAAACTGCTTGTCGTTCAAATCGCCAAAGTCCTTCTTAATCAGCATCGACAAGAACCCTTTAATGGCCGAGAGCGGCGTCCGCAGTTCGTGCGATACAATTGAGATAAAATCGCTTTTAATCTCCTCGATCTCACGGTCCTTTTGAGCGTTCCGAATAATGGCAATGCCGGAGGTAACGCGGCCGCCGGAATCAAAGATCGGCGAAAAACTAATTTCGGTCCAGACAGTATCGCCAGATTTTGCCATCAGCAGGTGTTCGCTCTTGGTGATAGTCTCGCCTTCACTCAATACTTGGCGCACTGGCAAGGCGATTTGCTGCGAGCTAAAGCCCTCGGTGGCGGCCGACTTGAGTACCCGTTCAAACGGCTGGCCCATGGCCTCGGCCACGCTAAGGCCTAGCAGCTTGGACGTAGCTGGATTAAAGCCCACGATCCGGCCGAGTAGGTCAAATATCACAATCCCTTCATCGGCAAAGGTAAACACCGCCTCCCAACGCTCACGCCGGGAATTGATGTCGTTATAGAGGTTGGCGTTCTCAATTAACACCGCCAAGCGCGTCGCCGCTAGTTTAAGCAAGCGGGTATCGTGCAAGCCATACGGCAGTGCCCGGCCGCTAACGGCAATCACACCGAGTACCTTGGAGTGGTAAATCACTGGCACTTGAATGCCAGGCGGAGCTTTCGTGATCAGCGCCTCGGAGCGCGCGAATACTTTAGCGATCGGGTCGGAGCTCGATAATTTAACCCGTAGTGGATGATGGCCGGCACTGGCGAGAGTTGCCTGGCGTACCAACGTCTGCTCGGCCGGCTGATAGATATAAATGCTTACTTGAGGGGACTCTAGCAGCAACTTAATCTTGGATAAATAGGCTGGGTAAATCTGGTCGAGTGCGAAGCCCACCACCGCTGATAGATCCGATAGCTCGGCTAGCTCGCGCATGTGACGCTGGGCCTTGGAGGCCATCACGTTAACTTCGACCGTCTTTTCGATCATTGGCGTAATGTCGCGGGCGGTACAAAATATGCCACGGTGCTTACCGGCGTAGCTAATCGGGTCGAAGGAGAATTGGATGTGGTGCGAGCCGTCTCCGGTGTCAGCATAGAGCAAAACGTTGGCGTTTGAGGTGAGTTCGCTAAAGGCTCGTGGATTGCGGTCGAAAATCAAACCGCTTTCTTCCACCATCACCTGGTGCGCCGAATCTCCCACCGCCAAATGCTCCAAGCCAAACAAATCCTGCCAGAGCTGGTTGAACTCCACGACCCGACCGCCCGGATCGATAATCATGAAACCCTCACCGATATTCTCTTTTAAGATCTGTTCCAGCCCGAGGGCGGAGGGGCGTCCCAGTTGCTTAGCCTCTGTACTGTCCGGCATACGGCACCCTCACGTTCACACTTTTCTTGCTACCTTCAACCATAGCACCGCCGCCAAAGGGCCTCAAGCGTAAGCGGTGTTTAGATCGATCAATCCCCAGTGTTTGTCATCTCGACCGTAGCGGAGAGACCTATTTGGAAGTCACGGTTTGAAACGATAGACAAACAAACCGCCTTGGTCCTTAACGGGCTTAAGCCCGGGTACTTCAAAAGTATAAGAAATCACGGTAACGGGCCGATCGATGCGCTTCTTGAGTTCCATACTAAACCGCTCCATGTAACGGCCGATGAGGAAGAGATAAATGCAGTCGGTCTCGGGCCAGGTGGTGTGCCAATAGTCACCCAGTAATACGCGGGCTTGCTTACGATAAGGCCACAGTCTGATACTAGCGATTAGCCATAAGAATGGATTAATTTCGATACCGGTAGCATCCAAGCCGCGGCGCGCCGCTGCCACCACCAACGTGCCGCTGCCGGCGCCGAGGTCGAGTAAATGTTGACCAGGCTTGAGGTCGGCTAAATCAAGCGCCAATTTCACTGATTGGCGATGAGTCGGCACGAATGGCGCACCCAAGATGGCTCCGACGCCAAACGAGAGTGCGACAATCAAAATGAAAATAAACATTAGAACAGTTGGGCGTCGTCTGCTGCCGGTTGCGATGACGCGGGTGATGGCTCGACCGATGCACCGTCAAACTTCAGTTTGATCTTCTCCACCCGGTTTTGGGTAGCTTCGAGCTGGACTTTTAATTTGCCGGCTAGCTCCATCCCGCGCTCAAATTTGCTTAAGCCCTCATCGAGGTCGACATTTTCGGACTCAAACCAAGCCGTTATGTCTTCCAGCTCTTTGAGCGCCGCTCCAAAATCAAATTTTTCGTCAGCCTTCATATACTTCGGCCCCCAGCTTACCTTGAGCCAATTGTATCATGATGCGGTCGCCAGATTTGACGATTGACGGATCGCGTAACACGGCTTCTTTGTAACGAACGATGGCGTAACCGCGTTTGAGCGTGGCCGTCGGATCAAGACTGGACAATAACCGTAGCAATGACGTAACTTGCCCGGAAGCCGCAGTTATCTGGGCCCCATAACGCTGATAGATCACTTGATAGCTGCGTTCAATCACCGCCTTTGGGCGGTCAATAAAACGGATTAAGTTTAAGCGGGTACGCTCCAGGCGTTGCTCAATTGCTCCCAGCCGCTGAGCTAAGCGGCTTTCCATAGTTGAGCCGAGATTCGTCACCCGGGCTTTGATCTCCTGACGATCCGGCACCACCAACCGGGCAGCGTCGGTCGGTGTGGCCGCCCGCACATCAGCCGCTAAATCGGCCAGGCTGGTGTCGACTTCATGGCCCACGCCCACGAGAATTGGCGTACGGCTGGCGGCTACCGCCCTGGCTACGGGCTCAGTACTAAAGGCGGCCAAATCTTCCAAGCTACCGCCACCGCGGATCAACACCAACACGTCGAGCGGTGCGGGCAAACTATTCAGATAGCCGAGTGCTGCCACCACGCTATCGGGTGCTGCCGGACCTTGCACAACCACGTCGGCCACAATCACATCGAGGCCGCCCCAACGTTCGGCCAGAATTTTGATAAAGTCATGGTAAGCGGCCGATCCCACTGATGTTACCAGCCCGATTTTCTGTGGAAACTGCGGTAAGGCGCGTTTGCGGGCCGGATCAAATAAGCCTTCTAGTTCGAGCTTGGCTTTCAGTAGTTCAAACGCCCGGCGCAGTTCCCCCTCCCCCGCCAGATCAAGCGCCCGCACCGTAAAACTAAACTTGCCGGTATCCCGAACCTTGGGCGACCCAGTGATTTTGACGTTCATGCCGTCTTCAATCGGAACTTTTAACAACCACACCGGCATAAAGCACGGTAGCGTAGCTTTATCATCCTTAACATCAAAGAAGGCCCACTTGTTTTGATTAACTTTGTAGCCCGAGACCTCGCCCTGAATGACAACTTCCGGATAGGCAAACCCCAGCGTTTCATTGAGAATCTCCAAGAATGCGCTAACGCCAATCGAGTCCCCCATTAGACCGTCTTTCGATAATAATAGTAGCCCGGAGGCAAAAACAGCGCGAAATTGAGCACGCGATACACCAGCACCACCGGGAAACTAATATTAAACGGTACGCCCAGCGCTACCAGCGTCCCAATCATGGTGGCCTCATAGACGCCGGCGCCGTTAGTTAAAACCGCTACCAGGCTAAAGATGTTAGCTAGGGTGTAGGCGGCAATTACGGCTCCCGGATTGGGCCAGTGCCCAAAGGCCACAAACACCACATATACCGTCGCTACCTCGGTAATGTTGTAGCCCAAACTATACCAAAACGGCCGCCGCCAGTGGCCTTTTTCGGCCGTAAAGGCGTCGTAGCCTTGATAGAACTCCTCCAAAAACCGATCAAGCTGCTTTTCGCTCACAAAGGGGGTTTTACGCCGCAGCACGTGTTTGCCAAAACGGTTAACCGAGGCATGCAGACTCCGGATGAACTGCTCCAGCCGCACCCGGTCGGAAATAATCACTAGCATCACAATACAAAACACCACGATTATCAGAATAAACAACAGAATTACCCGCACCGAGGCCTGCTCGAGGCGGCCGGTTAAGAACAGCATAAAGAAACCAGCCGTTAATACCACGAGGAACGCTACGACCGTAAACAAATAATTCATAAGTTGCGCCAGCGTAGTTTGGCCGGGTGGCACATAGTCTTTGAGCGTGTTCGATAGATATGATGTGCCGGAGATACCGCCGGACGGGAAGGCTTGGTTAACAAAGTTCACTACTAACGAACGAATATATAAGAATTTGGTCGGCACCTTGTGCTTAAAAATCTCGAAGAAACTTTGATAATACTTGGCCGTAAACCAATAGCTGCCTAGCTGTACGGCGATAAACAGGATCAGTACATACCAATGCACATGCCCAAGCAGTGCGATCACCTGACGAATCCGTCCCCGCGAAAACACGATCAGCGCGCCCAAGGCCAGAAACCCGATCCACTGCATCCAACTGCGTATCTTCATATCCCCGATTATAGCAAAAGCATAACCAGACGAGCGAATGCTACAATACCCTTATGTCTTATCTGGCTATTTTAGGAAGAACCAGCGCTTTGAGCTTGGCGGAGCTGGAGGCGGTGCTGGGGAGCGTGGCCGTGCAGCCGATTGGCCAGCATGCATTGCTGACCGAGGAGCCCAACTTGGAACGGCTGGGTGGGACGATTAAGCTGGCCCGTGTGGTCGCCCAGTCCAAGCAACTCGACGATAAACTGTTGGCCGAAGTAGTTCGTACGTTGCCGCAATCCGAATCTAAGCTAACTATCGGTTTGAGTTATTATGGCCGGCGCGGCGATGTGTTGCGTTTGGGGATGCAGCTGAAGAAGTTGATTAAAGCTGAGGGCCGGTCGGTGCGGTTGGTGCTGCCAAAATCGGGCTCGGGAGCGTTGTCGGCGGCACAATTGAAATACAACCAATTAGCGACCGATGATGACCCAGAAATTATTATCCTGGAACAATCGAACCGAGTAATTGTGGCTCTCACAAGCCAATATCAAGATGTTGATGCCTATAGCGCTCGTGATTATGAACGACCCGAGCGCAGCACGCGCGTGGGGATGCTACCACCCAAATTAGCCCAGATTCTGGTTAACTTAGCCGGGATCAAAACCGGCACTATTCTTGACCCGTTCTGCGGCGGCGGCGTGGTGCTCCAAGAAGCCAGATTGCTCGGATTTAGTGTCGCCGGTAGCGATCTGGCCCTCGATATGGTGAAGGCCACCCGCAAAAACATGGAGTGGCTGGATGCTCAGAGGGCAAATTTACCCTCTTGGACCGCCACCCAAGCCGACGCTCGTAAATTAAAACTGCCCGGCGACATTAAAGCCATTGTTACGGAGGGGGATTTGGGACCGGCTTTTACCCAAAAACCAACCCGGGCCCAGATTGATCGGGCCGCCACAGCCAATTCTGAGCTAGTTCGTTCCTTCCTGTTAAATTTTGCTAGTCAAGCTAAACCCGGCACTCCGGTAGTGCTGTGTTTACCGCAGTGGCAAAGTGATAATAAGACAATTTTGCCGGCAGTGATTGACGAAATCTACAGATTAGGCTATACTCTAATCCAGTTTGCGCATGCGGACGCGTCTGAGTTGGTTTACCACCGACCAGGTCAAATCGTAGCGCGCCGTATAATGGTAACGAAGCGAAAATGAGTCACACAAAAGCCGGGGGTTCAACTAAATTAGGTCGCGATAGCGCCAGCAAACGACTGGGCGTCAAGATTTTTGGCGGTCAAGCCATTGAAGCCGGTTCGATCATCGTGCGACAGCGCGGCACCAAGATGGTGTCAGGCCCTGGTACCCTGGTTGGCCGCGATCACACCATTTATGCAGCCAAAACCGGCACCGTCGCCTTCGCCCAAAAACAACACCAGCGCTTCACCGGCCAAAGCGTCGTCCGTACCGTCGTCGTCGTTACGTAATTAATCTAACTCCCTATTACTCCTGCCTGAGCTTGTCGAAAGCCCACCACTTGTTACCCCGAACCCCAGGTTCGTCATCCTCGAGTCATCGGGGATCCAGACATTAGATTCCCTATCCGGAGCGGTTTGAGCCCAAGCCTTCCGATATGGAATGACGATGGAGGATATTGACTAGCTCTTCATATCAAGACGTTGCTTAATCTTATCAACCACGTCGGAAATAACGGCCTGAGACTTTACGAGGTAGTCATCAACACCGAGCGCTTTGGCTTTGGCTTGGTCGGCTGGCTGCGACAGAGCGGTGAGAATAATAATTTTTACTTTGGCCGTTTCCGGCGTGTTGCGCAGAATGTCCAGGACGTCGAAGCCGCTGATTTTGGGCATCATGACGTCGAGCAAAATCAAATCGGGCTTAAACGACATCGTTTGCGACAAGGCCGCTTCCCCGTCGCTACAATGCGCTACTTCGAAGCCCTCAGCCTCTAGACGCGTTTTATAAACCTGGGCTAAACCCTCATCATCTTCCACCAAGAGAATTTTCGATTTCATACTTCCTCCTTCTTCTCACCCCTGGCAACACTACAATTCCATTATTATGCTAACGCTTTGGCCTTATCTTACTCTAATTTTGTTCTTGGGGGCAAGCAGCTAGTGCTACTGCAATCGTGCCACGGCGGCGTCGAGCTGCGGATCTTGGCCGGCATCGATATTGGCCTGGGTTAAAGATACCTTCACGTCGGGATTGATGCCGGACTTGTTGATATTAACGCCGTTGGGCGTGTACCAATGAGCCACCGTCACTTTAAGCTCGTTGCCGCCCGCTAGATTCAACACTTCCTGCACGCTGCCCTTACCGAAGCTGGTTTGGCCCAGCAGCGTAGCCCGCTTATTGTCATGCAAGGCGCCGGCTAGAATTTCGCTAGCTGAGGCACTACCGCTATTAATCAGCACTACCATCTGGGCACTATTGAGGTCGCCGCCGCTGGAGTTATAACTATCGATCACCGTGCTTCCCCGTCGTTCCTGCACTATCAGGTCGCCCTTGGGCAAGAATTCGCTGCCGGCCGTTACGGCTTGGTCAAGATAACCGCCGGGGTCATCGCGTAAGTCAAGAATGATCTTACTTACCCCGGCTGCCTTAAACTGTGCCGCCGCCTTTTGGACCAAGCCACCGGTATCGGTATTAAACTGGGTAATCTGAATGTAGCCAATGTTGTCGGCCAAAGTTTTGGTGTTAACACTTGGCACATTAATCACATCACGAGTAATTGTCACGGTCATCGGCGCGGTGGTGCCACGCACGATCGTTAGCTTAACCTGAGTGCCCTTGTTGCCGCGGATCTTGGCGACGGCCTGGTCGAGGGTTAGGCTAGAACTATCCTGACCGTCAATCGCCGCTATCACATCACCCGAAAGTAACCCAGCCTTAGCCGCCGGTGTACCGGCCACTGGCGCGATCACCGTTAAGAGATTATTCTTAATCCCAACTTCGACGCCGATGCCCGAGAGTGTCCCACTCAAGCTATCATTAAGAGCCTTGGCCGACGCGCTTGGCAAGTACACCGTATAAGGATCGCCGGCCGCTGCCACCATACCCGCCTTAGCACCTGATAGCGCCTGGGCCGGGTTAATCGTGCCGTCGTACTTGGCTTGCAACTGGCTATAGAGTGTATCAAGCGTGCTAAAGTTTGGCGCCTGGGTCTTTTGACCCAGCGTCGACCACTGCGGGTTCTTGACCCCGACACCTAAACCAACCACGCCCACTACCAGCACAATCGCGATAGCTGCCCAGATATTAACTTGAATCTTACGCGTAAAAACTTTTGGCATATAATTTACAACTAAACTATCATACCACGGCCCGGCTTATCATAAGCTTAAGCGCTTAGGGATGAATGTATTGGAAATACGACGCCGAGTAAACACCGTAACGGAAGTGGCCAGCGTCGTCATAATTCATTTCACTAACCACCACATTGCTACCTTCAATAGCTTCCACTACCGCCACGTGCCCAAATGGGCCAGCGTCGGTTTGGGCCAAAGCGCCCACGGCCGGAGTACTATTAACGGCGTAGCCGGCTGCTCGGGCGTTGTTGTCCCAGGTATTGGCGTTACCCCAGTTCACAAACGGCTGGCCCTCTTGGTGCCAGCGCCAACCGGCCCACGACACGCATTCACGATTGTAGCCGGAAGGGGTCTCGATACTATCCTGAATTGCTCCGCACCACAGCGCCGGATAACCGCCGTTGCCGTTGCCGTTGTCGCAAGCTCCGCCGCTTCCGCTCGACGCGCCGGGGATGTTGCCGTTAAAGCTATGCGATGCAGCTTCCAGTAAGGCGGCTTGCTCGGCCTGCTTTTGCTGCAAGGCCGAATTGGTAGATTTAACTTGTTGGTCAGCCGCCGCGACGCTCTGTTGGGCCAATGCTAGGAGTTGATTCACTTGAGCCTCACTATCGTCGAGCTGCTGTTGCTGGGTGTGCTCACTACCCAAAATTCCGGCCACTTGCTGCTGTTGGGCGTGCAGTTGGGCCTGCAGCGTAATAATCGTCGACATGGTACCTTGGATCTTGTCCTGCACGCTGTCTTGGTATTGTTGCTGGTTAAAGTAATCGCTTAAGTTCTGGCTGCCGGCTAACATTTCCAGCGGAGTTTCGGTGCCGCCAATGTACATCGATTTTAAATCGGCACCAAGGGCGACCTTGGCCGTGGCTAGTTTGGCTTCATTATCCGCTACCTCGGCCGAGAGCTGGTTGTACTGCACTTGGTTAAGGTTAATCTGGGTCTGCAGGGCATTAATCTGCGCCTGGAGCTGGTTAACCTGGCCTTGATAATCATTGGCCTGGCCTTGCAGTTGAGCGGCCTGTTGTTGTTGCTGGGCGGCCTGAGCCCTGAGCGCCGCGATCTCACCAGCGAAGTCCTCAGCGTAAACTGCACTCGAGAAAGTTAGTAACACAACCACGGCCATGATACCAGCTAGTACCCGGCGCAGCAGTGGCTTGTGCATAATGTTTATAATCAAGAAAGCGCCCTCCCAAGCAGGCCCATTGTACTGGTTATCGCCCCAACAGTCAAACCGCTACAGCTTCAAATAACGGATCATGGCCAATAGGCTGGAGGTGGCGCCGATAATCACTCCGGCCGCCATTTCGGCGAGCACCACCAGCACCGGATAATGGCGGAATATGTGCACGGTTGAGGTAATATCGATGTAGTTTCCCAGCTTGGCCGCTCCGCTGATTAATAACCCATAGCAAAATAATAGCGCTAAACCGGCCGCGATAATTCCATACAAACTCGCTTCCACCAAAAACGGTCCGCGGATAAACCAATCTGTAGCGCCAACCAACTTCATAATTTCGATTTCTTCGCGGCGGGTGTAGATGGCCATGCGGATAGTATTGAAGATAATCATGATCGAGATAACCACAAAAATGATACTGGCGATTAAGCTGGTTTCGTGGAAAAAGTTCGAAAAGTGCACGATCCGGTCGATGGTGGTTTTACGATTGCCGGAGTAGCTGGGCGGAGCCGTTGGGTCTTGCAGGGCGCGGTTGTTTGGTTGGTTAATCACAGTTGCAATCTGATCGAGTTTCTTGGGATCCTTGGCCTTGACCTGAATCGAGGCCGGCAAGGCGTCGCCGGCGATATCGAGCGCTTGCAAGAGTTGCTGGTTATTTTTGTTTTGTTGCCGGTATGCTGCTACTGCCTGAGCCTGGGACATGTAGGTCACGCCCTGGACGTTGGGGCTTGCAAGCAGATTACTCTCAAAGGTATTAACCTGAGCCTGGGTGACAGTTGGCGCCAAATACACCGACACATCGATCTTATCGGTCACGCTCTTAATGGTGGAGGTTAGGGCCGAATTGGAAATAAACGAAAACGTCATCAGAATGAGCGTTACCATCATCACAGCCGTGGCCGCCACCGACAACCACGAATTGCGCAAGAAATTACGCAAGCCGGCTTGAGTTATCCGCCAAAAAGTAATCATAAATGTCCGACTCCGAATGAGTTTTTAGTTTTCAGTTGATAGTTTATAGGTGCGGCCAGAATCGAGCGGGTCCAGCACTGAAACCTAAAACCTAAAACCTGTAACCTAGACTGCATAGCGACCTTCTTGCTCATCTTTGACGATGCGCCCGCGGTTAATAGTGATCACTCGCCGCTTCAAGGCGTTCACAATCTCTTTGTTGTGCGTCGTCAGTAGCACCGTAGTACCAAATTTATTAATTTTGAGCAGCAGCTCAATAATCTCCCAAGCATTTTTGGGATCAAGGTTGCCAGTCGGCTCGTCGGCGATCAAGATTTTGGGCTGGCGCACCAAGGCCCGGGCAATCGCTACTCGCTGGCGTTCGCCGCCGGACAATTCCGCCGGGAAGTTATTGCGTTTGGCGGTTAAGCCAACCAGTTGTAACACCTTGGGCACAGCTCGTTTGATCTCGCGGGTGCGCACGCCGCCAACCTCCAAGGCAAAGGCGACGTTTTCTGAAACATTGCGATTCTGTAACAATTTAAAATCTTGAAATACCACCCCAATCCGCCGGCGCAAGTGCGGCACGTTACGCGTTGGGATCGTGTCGTAGTCAATGCCGCCGACGATGATTTTGCCAGAGGTTTGGGTTTCTTCGCGTGTCATCAACTTAATCAGCGTTGATTTACCGGCCCCACTCGAGCCCACAATAGTAACGAATTCCTTCGGTTGGATATGCAGATTGAGGCCGGATAACGCCACCGACTTATTCGGATAAATTTTGGTCACACGATCAAAGAGTATCACTTGAGGTATTTTACCATACCATCAGGATTGGCTTTTGCGCCTCTCATTCTGTCATTACGGCTCCCCTCATTTGTCATCCTGAGCGTAGTCGAAGGATCTGATCGTTAGAGAGATGTTTCGCTTGAGCTCAACATGACAAATGCGAGGAACCATGAGGAACTCACTAACAACTATTGGCTAATTACTGGCCAATCCCCTGTTTTAAATAAGCTTCAATAAAGGGCTGGATTCTGCCGGATAGAACCGCATCAGTATCGCTGGTTTCTTGCCCGGTGCGGTGGTCTTTAACTTTGGTATAAGGATGCAACACATACGACCGGATTTGCTGCCCAAACTCGGCCGATTGGACCTGGCCACGAATATCGTCGAGGGTGTCTTTGTGCTGCTCGGCCAGAGCTACTGCCAAGCGCGACCGTAGTATTGCCATAGCCCTTTCTTTGTTTTGCAACTGCGAACGTTCGTTTTGAATCGCCACCACAATGCCGGTCGGAATATGAGTTATCCGAACCGCCGAATCCGTTGTATTCACCGATTGGCCGCCGTGGCCGCCGCTGCGATATACATCAATGCGTAAATCTTTGGGATCAATCTCAATTTCACTCGGCAAGTCGAGCTGCGGAATTACATCAACCAGCGCAAACGAAGTCTCACGCGTAGAACCGGAATTATACGGGCTTAGTCGCACTAACCGGTGCACGCCCTTCTCGCTGCGTAAATACCCAAAGGCGAACGGCCCGTTTACCTCCATGGTTAAACTTTTGATGCCAGCTTGCTCCCCTAGCGTACGATCAAGGATCTGAACATTAAAACCGGCTGCTTCGGCGTAGCGGAGGTACATCCGTTCCAACATCTCCGCCCAATCCTGCGCGTCGGTGCCGCCGGTACCGGCAAAAATCGATAGAATCGCTGAGTGTTTATCATATGGGCCGGATAGCTTGAGCTCGGTCTCGCGCTCTTCAAAGGTAGCTTCCAGCCGTTTGAGGTGTTGGGCCAACTCATCTATGTCGCCCTTGTCGTTCTCATCATGATGCAGCTGAGCCAGCTCAGTTAATTCTTGGACTTCGCTCAATAAGCCCTCCCAGCTATCAATGTGTTTCTTGAGCTGGGCCAGTTCCCGGGTAACCTTGGTGGCCTCAGCCGGGTCGTCCCACAGGTCGCTAGCACCCGCGGCCTCCTCCAACTTCCCGAGTTGGACTTTTTCCCCGGCCACACCCAATTGCTCCATGGCGGTTTCAATCCGGCCCTGGAGCTGGGTCCCCTGCTTTACGATTTCGCTGGTCTCTGGCATATCAATAGTTTATAGTTTTTAGTTTCTAGTGCATAGGTTGGGCGCTTCCTAAAAACTAAAACCTAGAACCTACAAACTAAAAAGACCCTTGTAGGGGTCTTTTTAGTCTCACGAGAAACGTTCGATTTGCTTTAGCGCTTAATGTGTTTAAGTGCGTCAGCCAAAGAGCGCTTACTCTTGCGGTAGGCCTGGACGGTGTAACCAAGTACACCAGTGCCAGTCATACCAGCAAGCGCGCCCTCTGCACCCGTTTGCGGTAAGGTGGTAGTCGGCGTAACCGGAGTCACCGGAGTGGTGGGGGTAGTCGGCGTAACCGGAGTCGTCGGAGGAGTTTGACAGGTTACATTCACCGTAGTGGTAGCAACATTGTAAACTTCCTGAATACCCTGAGCCTTAACGATACCAACGTTCTCGAGCGGGTGATTCCCACACGGAATGTTGTTGGCTAGTTGCAGCTTAAAGTAGACTAACTCGCCTCCACCAGGAGCCAAGTTGTCGATGGTCACCCCACCCGTGGTAATACCATCGGGCAAAGCCTGACCGCTGGAACTGGTGTTGGTATCAACCAGTAAGGTTGAACCAGGCACGTAGGTCATGTAGGGCGGCATGTTGTCGCCGGCCTCTACGCCCGTCAAAGTGGTGTTGCCGAGGTTGGCAATCTTGAGGACGTAGTCTAGGGTTTGGCCCGGGTTGGCGGTATTCTGGGCGGTGTAAGCCGAACCAGAACCGTCAACTCGTACCAGCTTTTGGATCGAAACGGCACTGCCGATGACCCGAGCTTCGATAGTCACAGTTGACTCGAAGTTAAAGCAAGGCTGGATGTTACCCAGTATCGCACCACCGGCAACGATTGAATCGCTAACGGGGGTATCGACGTAGGTTATGTTGGTGTTTGTACCAGAGTTGTGGCGCCAGGTAGCAGTACCAGAAATGTACTGCAAGGTGGTGCCGGGACTGGTTAAGTTTACGGTAGTTGTGTTTGAGATGCTGTTGGTATTGGTGCCAGCTACGGTGCTAGTAATAGCGCCGCCACTGGTCGGAAGTTTAACGTTAACTTTAACGTTGTCAGCTACGAGTCCACTATCGGCCTCTTCGCGGTTATGGATCCAAACCTGGACCTTAACCACATCGTCGATTTTTGCGGACACGCTGTTTTGATAGTTAGTATCACCGGCAGTCTGATTGGCTACTTGGGTAGTACTTTCGATCAAAATTGAGCTCGCAGCTGCGGTCGCGAACGGCGTGGCAGTAATACCCACAACAGCCAGTGCCATGATCAATTTCTTGAACATATGAATCTCCGTTCTTGGCTTTTTACGGCCAATGAAAGAACTTAATTGTTTTATTGGCAAACGGGTTGGTACTGTCAAGGAACGCTCTCGCGCCCAGGTCAGCTGAATAGTCAAAGATATTTAAGATTCCGGCGAGGGGCCGGTCCCTGAACTGGGTGTCCAGAGACCGGCGACCTCGCGGATGTTGACTTGTGGTGTCAACGACCATTACTAACTGTGCCGCTTGGCACGCTCACCTAGTGCGGACCACACGTCGTCAAGTCCACCCAGCAGGGAGGAGTCGTTGTCGGTGCCACGGGATTAGGTGGAGCTGTCGGCGTGTTGCCGTCTCCGCCATCCGATCCGGGTGGGTCGCTGGGGTTTTGCGACGCCCCCGGAGGTGAACTCTGATCCGCCGGCGGATTGGCTCCGTAGGTGGGGTTGGGCTTGTACTTGTCGGCGGGCGGTTTTTCGGACTGCACGCCTTGGTTGTACTGGCTCGGGTTCACCCCCTTGGTGGGACGTTGCTTCTTCTTCTGCACCCCGGTCTTGTCGATGCCGGTGCCACCGTCACCGCATCGCTGAGGCCACGGGTGGTTCCAACACTTCATCGTTGTGGTCGTCACTGGCGGTGACGGCACGTGGTGGACCGGTGGCGGTGGCTGAACCGGCGGCTGACTGATCGGCGGAGCTGACGGCGTTGAGGGCGTCACCGGCACGATGGCCGTGAAGTGCTCGTTGCCGCAGTCAGCTCGGATTGACGCACCGGGGATGATCATCCCCTTCCTGGTGAAGAAGAGCCAGAGAATGTCGTTGGCCGGAGCCACGCGCGCACTCTCTTCGTTGATCACCTGGTTGTTGGCGAAGTACGTCGTGCCGAAGTACTGCACGGCCACACTGAACTGGATCGGGACGTAGCCCACACCGTTCAGTGCCCGCTGGTTTTCACCGGGGAACTTGGACAGTGCCTGCTGCAACCGCTGCCTTGCGGCTACGGACTGCGGCGTGGAACTGGCCAGGAAAGCGGCGATGTCCGTCTGGGACTTCAACGTCACCTTCGAGAACGCGGCAGAGCCACGCACCTGAGTGTGGTTGTTGAAGTTGACCTTCTTACCCACCTTGATGGCATTGCACGGCATGCCGCCCATCAGCTTGAGTGTCGCACACGCGATCTTGTCCGCGTTGGCGTCGCTGATGGTGTCATTCTTCACACGCGGCACCGTGGTCGTGGTGGTTGTAGACGTTGGAGTGCTGGGGGACGTCGCCGCTGTAGTGCAGACCGCGTGGTCGTGTTTGTCCACTTTGGTGTGCTTGGTTTTGGCGTCCAACACCACTGCCTGCGTGACGACTGGACAGTCGCCGCACTCGACGCCCTGCTTGTTCTTCCTTGCCTTGCCGTCGGTGTCGTGCACGGCTACCAGCTGGATGCCGGCGTGCTTACTGCAGACGTTGTTGGGCTTGGCCGTCGGTGTGGTGCTCAGATCGAGCCCCCTTACCGTTACCACCCCTACAACGACCGCCAAGATGACGATCAGGGCGGTGCTGGCACCGTCCCGCCACGCCACCAACATTCCCGACAGGATGAACCCCACCACCACCAGTCCGACGAACCACCAGGAATAGTGGATCCAGGAGCCGCCGGGGATGAACCAGTTGGAAATCTTCACGAGCAGAACCGCCAGAAGCAGTCCCAGCATGAAGCCAACCGGTGTGTGTTGGTGAGTCATGGCGCGGCCGGCCCAGTACGCCGTCACGATGACGACGATCAACAGGCTGGCCGCAATGATGAGCACATTCAAGCCTACATGCATTGCCTTAACCCCCCTTCAGGGGTCCGGGACCCGGAGCCGTTGCCGGCTCCGGGTCGTGCCTGTTGTGGTCCTTACCTGGCCCTCTTGCTACGGCCGAAGCCCTTGATCACCCGCAACGGCAACGGCGACGGGTCCGCCGGCAGCCCCGCGAGCTTGCGCTCACAGGCCTTGTCGACGTCATCACCGTTGAGGCTCAAGTAGAGCTCCCACTGATCCATGTCGGTGAACTTGATCGCCTTCCGGGTGTTTACCCAGTTGCCGTCGTCGTCCTTTTCCTGGATCGTCAGGTGCTTGCTCCCCTTGGCCTTGACGACCCGGAAGTCCGTGCCCTCATCGACCACTTCGAGGCCGTCGGCGTCGGACTTCTTGTCCTCTGCCGGCTTGGTGCCGTTGGTCTTGGCCTCGTCGCCGAAGAGGTCCGGCATGATCGGAACCAGCTTGGCGTAGTCCTCGCGGATCAGCGCCTTGATGTCCTCGATCTTGCCCGCGTCTCCATTGGCCTGGCGAACCAGGGTCCGGAATGACGCAGCCTGGAGCTCCTGTGCTTCGATGGATGCCTCCGTGCCCTTCAGTTGAGCTGCGAGCTGTGCCGCAGTCTTGTGGGTACCCGTGCCGGCCACGGCCGACCTCCTTGTTGAAGCCGGTGTGACCGGCGATGTACGAGTGGACTTACGGGTGCGCTTGACCGGCTTGGCGGTCGCCTTCTTGGCGGCCTTCTTTGCCGGTTTCCGCGCGGTTTTCTTGGTCTTCGGTGCAGGCGGCCGTTTGGCAGTTTTACCTGCCGGTTTGGTCGCCTTTCGAGCACGCCCTCCGGTGGAAGTTCCGCCGGAGATACGCTTCTGCACCGTCGGGTTGGCTTTGGCTTTCGCCTTGGCCAACAGGGCAGCGGTATCGGGCATCACTTCCTCCCTGAGGTGGACTTCGACTTGCGGACGCGACCAGACGACGGCCTGCTCTTATCCGGGTGAGTCAATTTCAACTCCTTCTCCCGGGCTTCGATGGTCGCCTTGGCGTTGGCTTTGATCGTCTTCGCCTTCTCAGGGTCAGACATCGCCAACATGCCAGCTTCGAGCATTTGCGCGTCGCGCCACTGCTCGAAATCTTCTCTGGTCTTGACCAACTTGACGTGTCGGGGATCATCGTAACGATGATCCGGGTTCAGACGCTTGAACAGCCAGTAAACATGCAGAACGCCCCCAACGAGGTTGTCCCAGATGTCCCCGCGCGACATGGCGTGCGAGTATTCCCGGCGTTCATGGTCCTGTCCTCGGAATGTCCATTCGTTACAGACGCTGCACTTTGAGTCCACATCGGCAGCGCCGGGGACCAAATCAAGCAGCGCCGCACGGACAGCCCGGCAGTCGTCGCAGAGGTAGAAGGCTGCGGGTACGCGATCGTTCGCGTTCTCGAAGCGCTCCTGGTACACCTTCTTGGAGATTGAGGTCTGGTGACCACAAATCCCCTCATAGGTGTAGTGTTCCCCCTGCTTTTGCAGTTCCTTGGGATCAGGGGTGGCCCATTGCTTCAACTTCCCCGAATCGTCGCGCCAAGTTTCCTCGATGGCCGTAAAGACATCGAGGATGGGCCGGAGCTTGCGCTCGACACCCGATGGCAACTTGGCTTTCAGATTCGTGACTTTGTAGTCGGACCAGCCCATCACTTGTCGGATGGTGAACTCGAGCTGCCGCGACGTCAGGCTGTTGAGGCCCTTGTTGTGGTAACTCGCCACGAGAGCACCCACCGTTCCTTTGGCATAGGCCTGGTGGCGGCGAGTGGCGCGATTGGGAGCTGTCGGCTCCTTGCCCGCCTCGTGCTGGGACTTGTGCTTCGAGCAGAACTCTTTGTCATCGCTACCGGTGGCGCTAAAGCAGTATTGCCCTTTGCGGGCACCAGTGGTGAGGAGATGCAGGCACTTACCGAGCTTCGGGATTACGCCCTTGACATCGGGAGCCGGCAACTGGTCGAAGAGTGCTGGATCGATGAGCGTCTTGACGGTGGCGTCGGGCTCTACCTTGCCCCGGTCGATCAACTGCGTGAGCAACTCTTCGGCGGGACGTTGGTGGGCCTTGGCCACCGTCGCAATCTGATTGGCCATCGAGGCCGCTCCTTCCGGTTGGTTCAGTCCGCCCTTAAGCGAACTTGGGACTGTTATTCAACAGTTCGCCCTCAAGGGGCGTTTAGCAGCCGAAGCCGCCATTCGCACCCTAAGCGCGATCTTGGTTGGACACAGCCCCGGCGAACCGGTGGTCTGCGACTCTAATGGTCGTTGCCCTCGCGGGCAGAGGCCTGCATGCGTAGCCTGGGCGGCAGACTAACGCATGCAGAACACTACCCGAAAAGGCATTTGGAGTTTTTTGTTTGGTATCTTTTAGGTCTTAAATGACCTTTGACTATTCAGCTTTCAAGGGCCGCCCAAGCAAAGGTAACCTACGAGCCGCCTTGTTAATAAAAAGCCGCCTCACAAATGTACCCCTGATTAGGGTGATAACCCAACATAGCATTTTATAGAACTTTTGTCAATCACTTTTATGCTAACTTATAAGCATAAGTTTTGTAATTGGTTAATATCACAGTACTTATGCTTGTTTTTAGGTCGTAGTTTGTAGTGGTTAGTCCGTTCGCCGAAACTAAAACCTATAACCTGGCACCTATAAACTACCCTCGGTGTTGAGGTGCGTTGATCATACCGCACTTCTTGTACTTGAGGCCGCTGCCACAGGGGCAGAGGTCGTTGCGACCAACTTTGTCGGTGGCAGACTTTTTGGGCTTAGCTTTGGCCGGCTCTTCCCCGCCGGAGCTAATCGAGGCCTGAGCGGCTGCCTTGGTAATGGCCGTTTCGATTGGCTTAATCGGCACGCCATTGGCATCATGTTCATGATGTTGATGGGCTTGAATTGTCACCTTAAAGATCACCCCAGCCACTTCTTTCTCGAGTATGGCCAATAGCTGCTGGAACAATTTAAAGCCTTCGCGCTTATATTCCACCAAGGGCTCGCGTTGCCCGATTGCGCGTAGCCCTATCCCCTCCCGTAACCCGTCCATGGCCTCAAGATGTTCAATCCACAAACCGTCCAAAATCCGCATATAGGTCAGGCGTTCGGCAATGCGCATACCATCAGGAGTAAATTGCTGCTCGCGAGCGTCGTACAAGTGGCTAGCATAACCGGATAATGTCTCCACCCACTGGTTATGGTGGTCCTTGTGTAACTCATCAACCACGGCCTGATCGAGCGGCATAATCGCCCCAATTACTTCGAGAACTTTGTCTTCGTCCACCACCTCGGTGCGCACATCGGTATGAGCTGCCAGCACCGCCTTAAACTCATCGGCCAGCATCCGCTCAATTTCCGGGCGCAAGTTCTGATTCTCCAATGCCAGGCGGCGGCGGGCGTAAACTACTTCGCGGTGGCGGTTCATGACGTCATCGTATTCCACCAACTGCTTGCGAATATCGAAGTTATGGCCTTCCACCTTCTTCTGGGCACTCTCGATTGAACGGCTAACGATCTTGTTCTCGATCGGCGTATCCTCATCCACTCCCATCGAAGTCATCAGGTTGGCGATCCGCTCGCCGCCAAAGATACGCATTAGATCATCTTCCAGCGACACATAGAACTGGCTGGAGCCGGCATCGCCCTGACGCCCGGCTCGGCCCCGCAACTGATTATCAATCCGGCGCGACTCGTGACGCTCGGTACCGAGTACGTGCAGACCGCCCAGATCGGCCACGCCTTCGCCCAGCACAATGTCGGTACCACGACCGGCGATGTTAGTGGCGAGGGTCACGGCGCCCTTCTGGCCGGCGTCGGCAATAATCTGGGCTTCTTGCTCATTATTCTTAGCATTCAGCAAGGTATGCGGCACTTTGGCCTCATTCAAAATCCGGCTGAGTAACTCGTTTTTCTCGATCGAAACAGTGCCCAAAAGCACCGGTTGGCCGGCAGCGTGACGCTCTTTTACGTCGGCCGCCACGGCCTTAAACTTACCCACTTCAGTTTTATAAATCCGATCAGGCAAGTCCTTACGCACCATTGGCTGGTGGGTCGGAATCGTCACCACACCGAGGCCGTAGATCTTACCAAACTCCTCCGCCTCGGTAGCGGCCGTGCCGGTCATACCGGCTAACTTGTCGTACAGGCGGAAATAGTTCTGGAAGGTAATGGTGGCGAGCGTCAACGACTCCTGTTGGATCTTTACCCCCTCTTTAGCCTCGATAGCCTGGTGCAGCCCCTCGCTGTAACGTCGTCCATGCATTAACCGACCCGTAAACTCATCAACGATAATTACTTCACCCTCGCGCACCACGTAATCACGATCGCGCTTAAACACCGCGGCGGCCTTAAGCGCTTGCTCAATGTGGTGTACGTCGTCGATTCGACCGGCCTCATAAACATTGTCTACTCCGAGCGCCTTCTCGATGTCGGCAATACCTTCGTCGGTCAAACTGACCGCTCGCATCTTCTCATCGAGAGCGTAATCCCGCTCCTCCTTCAACTGCTTAGCGATCCGAGCAAACTGGTAATACTTGTCGGTACTCTCTTCAGCTGGGGCCGAGATAATCAACGGCGTACGCGCTTCGTCGATCAAAATCGAGTCAACCTCGTCAACGATGGCATAGTTCAGCGGCCGCTGCACCATCTTGTGTACGTCGTCCACCATGTTGTCGCGCAAGTAGTCAAAGCCGAATTCGTTGTTGGTGCCGTAGGTGATGTCGGCCCGGTAAGCCTCCTGGCGCGTCACCGGCTTAAGATGGTTTAGGCGCGTGTCAGAATGCTCTTTGGAATCATATTCCGGGTCGTACATAAAGCCAGCCGGCGTACCGAGATCGCTCACAATTACTCCCGTTGTCATACCCAGCGCATGATAAACCTGCGCCATCCAACCGGCGTCGCGACGAGCCAGATAGTCGTTCACCGTCACCACATGCACACCTTTACCCGACAGCGCGTTCAAATACACGGGGGCGGTCGCCACCAAAGTTTTGCCTTCACCGGTGCGCATTTCGGCGATTTTGCCTTCATGAAGCGCCATCCCGCCCATCAACTGCACGTCAAAGTGGCGCTGCTTTAGGGTGCGGCGAGCACCCTCGCGGGCCATCGCAAAAGCTTCCGGCAGAATGCTATCGAGTGACTTTTTGTCCTCCTGCACGAGCTTGCGCAGTTCCTCGGTGCGTGTCTTGATCTGTTTATCGCTGAGTTTCTTAGTGGCGTCTTCGAGCGCGTTAATCTGGCCCAAGCGCGCACTCAGCCGCTTAACCTCACGGGCATTGGGATCACCAAGCATTTTATTAATATAAGTTGTAACTGCCATCTCTATTCCTCAAGCAGTCATTGTACCACTTTTTAACAGGTGTGGCTACTGCTTCGAGTCAATTGCAGTAATTGACTTTTTATTACCCTTATGCTACTATAGTAACCACTTAGTCGCATCAGGCGGCTCGTACTCAACAAGGAGGTCGGATGTTTTCCATCCGAGCCATCAAGAAGAAACTCAAGGCTCGCCGCGAGCGGGGTTTCACTTTGTCTTATTAAGAACAAGTGGCTAGGCGTCTCGAGGAGTTCGGCGCAGTAGTCGATTAACAACCGCCTTTGACCGGCGCAAGCGCCCGACCCCACCCTTTTCCTTGAGCTTGCGGGCTTGAGCCTTTAACTTGGCCTCGACGATGTCGATGGCCGCAAACATATTCAGCGTGGCTTCGCGGGCTTCCAGATTGGGACCGGGTACTTCCAGCATAGCCTCGCAGATAAATTTATTGTCTTCACGGCCGCTCGGATCAACTTCTAGGATCACCCGCCCCTCAATGTCTTTCATGTTTTTGGGCAGATATTTGTCCAACCGACCGATTTTACGCTCAATATAGGCGGTGACTTTCTCGGTTAAATCAAAGTCTTTGGTGCTAATGTGCAGTTTAATCATAGGTGGCTGGCTCCATAATAGGGTCTTAAGGCCTCGGGCAACTCAACCGTCCCGTCGGCTTTTTGATGATTTTCTAAAATCGCAATAAAGGCTCGGCTAAAGGCCAGTGCGGTGGCGTTTAAGGTGTGGACCATGCGGGTTTTACCGTCAGCATCCCGCGTCCTAATCCCCAACCGCCGGGCCTGGTAATCGGTACAATTGCTGGCACTGGTAAGCTCGCGGAATTCGCCGTCAACCGGACTCCAATACTCCAGGTCATATTTTTGATAATGCGGCGCGCCCATATCGCCGGCGGCTGTCCGCGTCACTCGGTACGGAATCTCCAGGGCCTGGAACAATTCTTCTTCAGTTTTGACTAATGTCTGCAACCATTCGTCGCTGTCTTCCGGGGCCGAAAACAGATACATTTCGAGTTTGTCGAACTGATGAACCCGGTACATCCCCTTGGAGTGTTTACCGTAAGCGCCGGCCTCGCGGCGATATGATGGACTGAATCCGGCGTACAAAAGCGGCAATTTCTCGGGGTCGAGGATTTCGTCGGCATGATATCCCGTTAGCGGCATTTCGGATGTAGCAATCAGATACAAATCCTCATTCTCAATCTTATATAACTGCTGCTCCTCACCGCGCGGCATAAAACCGGTGCCGCTAGCCGTGCGTCCATTCACCAGATGCGGCACCGTCACCAGCGTAAAGCCCTTGTCTTCGAGTAGATCCATAGCCAAGCGCATCACCGCAAACTCCAGCTTCACTGCCGCGCGCTTCATAAAGTAAAACTTAGCGCCGCTGGTTTTAGCCCCACCCTCAAAATCCAGCCAGCCATTGGCCTCGGCCAGAGTCAGGTGATCCTTGGCATCAGCCTTTTTAATCGCCTCGCCCCAGGTCCGCTCCTCCTTGTTGGCCTCTTCCCCACCCTCTGGTGTCCCCGGCGCCAACAAGTTTGGGACCTCAGAGAGCGCTGCGTCCAGTTCAGCCTGGGATTTCTCGAGTTGTTTTTCGAGGCCTTCCAGCTTTTCTTTCGTGGTTTGAAGTTTCTTCAGTTCTTCCGGCGACGGTTTGCCTTTGACGTTCAACTCTGCTCGAAGCTGTTCGACTTCGGTTAATAACTTCGACCGATCCTGGTCGAGGACGACAATCTTATTAATATCAGTGTTAAGTCCGCGCAGCTTAGCTGAAGTCTGGTAATCTTCTGGGTGCTCGCGCAGATGTTTAATGTCGATCATTGCTCATAGTATAGGTGAAAATTACCGCTAAATAAACGTTTTGCGGGGTAGGAACCCGAGACCGATCAAGGTTCCTACCCCGCGCGCCTTCCGTGGCGATCTAGGCCGGAACGAGTTCCGGCTCGTCGTGATTGGTGCCGCCGGTTCCGCCACCTCCAGCAGCACCGCCTCCGAACTCGGCTTCCATGACCTTGATCATCTCGTCCTCTTCGGCCACGGCAGCAAGAACGTTGTATGGATCGAGTATCGGATGCGGTGGTCTGACCAGCTCCGAGATTTCGCCGTCATCAAATCGGCGTCGGAGCTCTCGCATGTAACGCGTCATGCGCGCAAACGGGCCGCCCGGGGGACCCTTATCGAACCGAGATACGGGGCCGTAGAGCGTTCCAAGAAGGTTGCCAATTTTGGCCGCGTCATGCAGGTACTCCACTTCCATTATTGAGGCATGAATGCGAACACTGAGGCCGACGCACTCGAAGGCCCACTTGAGCGGACAGTCTTCGGGGTCCTTGCAGCGACCCACAGGCATCACCTCGAGTGAATCCCCCCGAAAGGCCGCTCGCACAGGGTTGATTTGGGTCAGGACGATCCGAATAAGGGTTGGGTTGTCGAGGTCCAACAGGCTCATGCACTTCCCTTCGATCGGCGGATAGCTTAAATATACGCCGATCAGCAGGTTTTGACCAGATTAGGCTTCCAGGAGCAACCGAGAAATAAGCCAACTTTGGCCTTTAAGCTCGGCTAGGGTGGCTAGAAAGGCCCCGGCGCGTGGACCGCTATTCTGGCCGATCAGCACCTGATAGAGGGCTTGGAAGGCCTCTGGTGGCTTGACAGGCCCATTCTGGATGGTCTCATATATTAAATCGTGGGCACTTTGGGCGTCTTTTAGGCCAGTCTCCAGATCAGCTTCAGATAAGGCTGCAAGAAACGCCTTCTGGTCATCAGATAGCTCTACTGGGGATAGTTTGTCCGTTACGGTAAATTTGACCTCAGGCGGCGCGTATTTTTCTAGCCAGTTTTTAACAAAGGTTAATTCAGTCTCGATAACCTTCTTCTGGTCTCTAACGATCGCCTCGTATCCCGTACGCTCGAGCAAGCGCCAAATTACCTCGTGATTGCCGAGAGCAGCTTGATACACCGACACCAGATGGCTAAACGGCACACTGGAGATTTTGCGTTCAAACGAGCCCTGGGCGGCAAACTGATAGGCCTCCTTGAACTCATTGTCGCGACCGGCGAGTGCATCGGCCTCAACCTTGGCATACTCATCAACCAGATTGTATAAACCCAATCCCGAGTCAAAAAACAGCGTTTTGGCTGGTCGTGCCTTACCCAAAAAGTAGCGCACAATCTCTGGCGGCATAATCTCTAGCGCGTCGGCTGGCGTCATCACATCGCCGGCTGACTTGCTCATTTTCTTGGTCTGGCCCAGGAGGTTAACGAATTCATAGGGTATCGGGAAGGGCGGCTGGCCGCCAAAGATATCGCGCACCAATACCGAACCGGTGTCGTAGGAGCCGCCCTTGGAGGCATGATCACGACCAAACGGCTCGGCGCTTATGCCCAGGAACGCCCAGCGGGCCGGCCAATCGAGCCGCCAATCGAGCTTGACGCGGCCGGCAGTGTAGCTAATCTCGCCAGTCTCCCCCGATTGAGCCTCGTAGCGAACCACTTGTTTGGCCTTGTCCCAGCCGGTATATTGCCAGTCACGCAGGCTGTTCTGGTCACTCAAGATCTGCACCGGCGACCAATCCTCGCCCAGCTGACGATGACTAACCTCAGCGATAATGCGCTTGGCATCATCTAGTCTAGATAAACTCTTCTCAATGGAATCGGTAAAGATGCCACGCGGATACTCAACGCTCGCCCGCATCGATTCAAATTCGGCCCCCAACTGCTTCAGAGAAACATACAGGTTACCCAAGAAATGATCGCCGTAGCTCGAGTGACAATCACCAAACGGATCCGGCACCAGATAGAGCGGCTGGCCCAAGTAGCGCTCCCAATCCGGAGAAACGTTGGCCGGTACTTTACGAAGAACGTCGAAATCGTCCACAAAATCGAGATGTTTGGCCACACGCCCATGTTCGCGTAGTTTGGCCGCGATCGCTGAAGAGATAATAAATTCGCGCAAGAACCCAACATGATAATTACCCGAGGGCGAATGACCACTCTCAACGATCAAGTCGCCTTTAGGGTGGGCCGCTTCAATCTGAGCCACCACAATGTCGAGCCAATATTTACTTACCGGAGTTTCCATAATGAGTATTGTAACAAACGACGAAACCCGCCGGGTGGCGGGCCTGATCGAAGTCGGTCGGTCCCGCCTTATTTGATGTGCTTGATCTTAAAAGTCATCGAGCCCGAGGGCACTTCGACCTCCACCAGATCGCCCTTTTTGCGGCCGATCAAGGCCGAGCCAATGGGTGACTCGTTAGAGATTTTGCCTTCTTCGGGGTTAGCTTCCGGCGAACCAACGATGGTGTACTCCTGGACGCCGTCTTCAACTTCGACGTGCACGACCGAACCGAGCCCAACGGTGTCAGTATCTTTGGGCTGCTCGATCACAACGGTGTGCTTTAAGATGTTCTCGATCTCGGAAATACGGCCTTCTACAAAGGCTTGCTGGTCTTTTGCGTCGTCCCACTGGGCGTTCTCACTTAAATCACCATATTCTTTGGCTTCTTTGAGGCGGCCGGCGATCTTGGGGCGCTGATTAGCGACGAGGTCGTTTAACTCGTCGCGCAGCTTGGTAATGCCGTCGGCGGTTAAGTAAAAATCTTTCTTGGCTGTGTTCATATCTGATGTTTCCTCTCCTAGAGGTAGGGTGTTAAAAAAAATCCTCGGGGTTTGCCCCGAGCCGTTCAGTGATGCTCAAGTTTTTAATGGGTGTTTTGTTATGACAACTTTGTTTGGCTTTTACGATTTTCGCAGGCGCGGGGGCGAACTGTCAATAGTTACTATTGTCATAATTTTTCGACAATTGCTCCTGGAAAGTGCTAGCGCTTAAGATTGCAAAAAGACGTCATCCCGCTGAGCGGCAATTGATGGCCTGTGCTGGCAATTTTATCTGTTTGATTGTAGAATTCTAGTCATTCGACGGTCTGTCCCCGAGTTTGACTCGACGGCGAAAGGCTCTGCCATGACCAAAGCGGTCGTATTCCCCTTTGTGCCCCTCCCCGACGCACCGCATCCCGAGGCGATCAAAAGAACGCTGAGAGCCACTTTTGGCAGCTTGGTTGAATCCGAAGAAGCCGAACTATTCCAGCGCTATAACGGCGCCCCAGGACTGCGCGAGCTGACTCAAAACGTCAACCCCCGCTGCCTCACCATCGTGGTGCTGCGGCTTGGGCTGGCTGGTAATGATCCCATGTCTCGTGCTGCTGTCGGAGAAAAACTAGGACTAACCCGAGAACGAATCCGGCAGATCGAGGCTCAGGCTCTGGCTCAAATGAGGGCGGTGGAATATCGCCGCGAAGAAGCCGCCGGGTTGAAAGCTGTCGGGCAAACTCCAATTGAGTCATTGGATTTCACCAGTCGGGTCAAGCGCTGTCTCAGGCGCAATCGGATTAAGAGCGTAGAGCAGTTGACCGGCAAAACCGCAGATGAACTCGCGAAAATGCCCGATATTGGGCATCAATCGCTGCAAGAAATAGTAATGACGCTCAACGAGAATGGCCTCAAACTTCTCGAAGCCAGATCAGCCCCGTGACACTCTGCAATAATGCGGAGTCCCTCACGGGGCGACGCATTTTTATGCTTACTGCCCCCGATTCGGATCGGAACTAAAGTACCAAGCCAAAGTGTCGCGGACGGCCGGGCCGGCAAAGTCGGCACCTTCGCCGCCGTTAACCACCAAGGCTACCATGACGATTTGGGGGTTGGGGCCGTAGGGTGCGTAGGCCTCGAACCACGAATCCGGCTTGCGCCCCGAACCCGGATCTGTCTCGGCTGTCCCGGTCTTGGCCGCCACCGGCACCGAAATGTACTGCTGAATGTAACAGCAGCCGGTGCCCGAGGTAATCATCATGCGCATGCCGGCCTGCACCACTTGGAAATTCGTCGGCGATACCGGGACTTTAGCCACCACGTCGGGTTTGGTAGTTTGCGTCACTTGGCCAGCATTATTAACAACTTGTTTGAGCAAAAACGGCTTCATGACGTTGCCGCCGTTAATAATCGAGCTGAGCGCCACCGCCATCTGCAGTGGCGAGGCCAGTAAGTCGCCCTGGCCCACCGAGATGTTAAAGGTGTCGCCGACATACCAGGGCTGCTGATAGGTTTTTTGTTTCCAGGCCGGGGTTGGCACCCGTCCGGTCGTCTCGCCAGGCAAGTCAATACCGGTTTTTTTACCGAGACCGAACTTGTTGTACCAATCTGTCAGCCGGTTAACGCCCAAACCGACCACATTGCCAAATCCGCCACCGACACTGTAAAAGTAGATGTCCGAGCTTTGAGCAATGGCCTGTTCCAGATCAAGCACCCCCAGCCCACCCGGTTCCCAGCTGCGGTAGGTGTAGACGACTTTCGGATTATAGGGGTTGGGCAGTTGAATAAAGCCCTTATCGTCGACCGTGGTGGCCGGGGTTATCGTACCGGATTGGAGCGCGCCCGAGGCCACCAGCGGCTTTATGATCGATCCCGTCGGATAGGCGCCACTAATGGCTTTGTTGTACAGCGGCTGGGCGGCGTTGTTGACCAACTGCAGGTAATTGGCCTGGGAGATGCCGTGGGCAAACTGGTTGGAATCATAGCTAGGCAAACTCACGAGCGCTAGTACTTCGCCGGTGTTGGGGTTAATTGCGATGCCAGCGGCCTCGGTAGCACCAGTTTTAGTTAACTGGGCACTAAGATTATTAGTTAATTCTTGTTGCAACCCCGAATCGATCGTCAAAACCAGGTTGGAACCAGGCACCGCCGGCGTACTGGCCAGCACCTTTATTGGTTGGCGGGCCGAATCGACCTCGGTTTGTTGGGTGCCGTCGATGCCGCGCAACAGATTATCGTACTGGCTTTCGATACCGGTTTCGCCAATATAGTCAGTCGGCAAATAGTCGGGGTGGGCCTTTAAGTCGTTAGCGCTAACTCGACCGGTGTAGCCCAAAACATCGGACAAGAGACTGCCGGTCGGGTACGACCGCACCGGGTTCACGTCCAGACTAAACCCCGGCAAATTATTACTTTCTTGGTCGAACAACAACGCCTTATCCCGGTCGATGCCGGCGATCACTAGTTGCGGTTGCAACGGATTCACTTTGGTGCCACTAGCCAGATCAGTAATGGTCTGGGTATTAGCGCCAGTAATCTGGGCAACGCGGCTAAAAATACGCTGGCGATCGCTCGAATCTTTAGGCACTAGCTCGGGCGTAATAGTGACATCAAAACTCGCCACATTCAGCACCAATGGGTTGTGATCGCGGTCGTAAATCACGCCGCGCGGCGCCCGGGTGATAGTTTGGTTGATTCGATTGCCGTCGGCTAACCCCAGGTTGCGATTGCCGCCCAACACCTGCAAACGGAACAACTGCGCCACCAGCACTATCATGGCGATACCGACCACCGAACCCAGGGCCACCAGCGGCCGGCGGTTAGTCTCGGTCTCGATTGGCGCAGCCTCGGCGTCGGCCGGCAAGATAGCGTCGGCCCAGCGTTCGTGTTCGCCGGTGGTACCGGGACGCACTTGGTGTTTACTGCCAATGGTACCAGCATAGCTAAACCGCGGTTTAGCCTTAGCCACGACGCCCCCCAATATGTAGCGCCATTTCGGTGGTGCGGCCGGCCAGAGCGTTAAAGATCCACCTCACAATCACCAATAACACCAGATTACAGGCGATTTCGGCCGCCATTTTTTCAGCAATGTAGCCCAGGGGCAAGTTGACGTGCAGCAGCGCCAAATTGGCCAAAATCGCCAGATTGAGCAACACCGTCGCCGTTACCACAATGCTCGCCACCAAACTGAGGTTTTCCAGGTCGCTGCCAAATTGCCTGAGCATGGCGACCGCCAGGGCCGCGAGCAGATAAAACGTCGTGCGCAGACCATAATCACTCCCGCTACCCAGATCGAGCAGCCAACCGACACCAACTGCCAAACCCAGGCTGGAGGTTAGCGGCAAGCGGGCGGCCAGGAGAATTACCGCTACCAATGCCAAGTTCGGCACTACACCAAACGGTCTCAGTGCCGGCAGAGTTGAGAGTTGCAACCATACTACAAGCGCCGCAATAATCAATCCCTTAGTTAAACTCATGAGCCAGTTACCACAAACACCAGCTCTAATTTGGTCACCTGAATAGAGGTGTTCAATTGGGCAGTTTGGAAAACCTGATTTTCGCCCTGATTGGTCACGGCTTGAATCTGGCCAATAATGATTCCCTTGGGCAAGTCACCGCCGAGACCGCTGGTGATTACCGTATCGCCTGGTGTAACCGTGGAGTTTTCGGCAATCTTGTCCATCACCAGCCCGGTGCCGAGTTGGCCCTCGATGGTGCCATCGGCCCGGGTAGTTTGGTCGATACCATCGACTTTAAAATTTGGATCGGTTACCAGGAAAACGGTAGCCGTCGTTTTGCTAACTGACGAAATTGTCCCCACCAGCTCGCCGCCAGACTCTACTGCCATCCCGACGCCCAGGCCATCATTAGAACCGCGACCAATCGTTAAAAACTGACGGAAGTTATCCGGTTGGTAGCCGATCACGTCGGCCGCTACCAAATGCTGCGGAGTGGCGCCGCCAATTTGGAGTTGCCGCCGCAAAATGTCGTTTTGATGCTGCACCTCGGCATCTTGAGAGGCTAGTTGTTTGAGTTGGTTAACCTGTTCCTGCAACTTGGCGTTATCGGACTCGAGATGGCGGATCTGGGTGATGTCGGTAGTGAGTCCGGACAAGCCGCTGCCAATAGCCCGAAAGCCATCGCGAACCGGTGAGGTCACATAATCGAGTACTGTCGTGACTGGGCGCAAGAACCCCAAACCGCCTAAAATCACCAGGCCTAACCCCAGACCGACAATGGTAATGATGCTTTTTGAGCGCAACCGCTGCATTAGCGCGGGATCTTCCCGAACTGGGTCGGTACGAGGATCTCCTTCAAGCTGTCCAGATCTTCTAACACTAAACCGGTGCCGCGCGCCACGCTCGTCAGCGGATCGTCGGCTACGTGTACCGGCATTTTGGTTTCGCGGTGCACTAGTAAGTCGAGGCCCTTCAAGAGGGCACCACCGCCAGCCAAAATGATGCCGCGATCCATAATGTCGGCCACCAGTTCCGGTGGCGTTTCTTCGATGGTAATCTTAATTGCTTCTACAATTGAGCGCACCGATTTAGACAACGCCACCCGGATGAGCTCGTCGGACACCATAATTTCTTTAGGCAAACCTGTGACGAGGTCTCGGCCGCGCATTGGCACCTGATGGCTCTTGCCGACCGGATAGGCCGAACCAATAGCGATTTTTATATTCTCGGCGGTGCGCTCCCCAATCTGTAAGTTAAACTCTTCGCGGGCAAACTGGATAATGTCTTCACTTAACTCATCCCCGGCAATCCGCAAGCTGCGCGACGCCACAATCCCTCCGAGCGAAATAATCGCCACCTCAGTAGTACCGCCGCCAATATCCACGATCATCGAGCCGGCCGCGTCCTGAATTGGCAGCCGGGAGCCAATTGCCGCCGCCATCGGTTCTTCGATCAGAAATGTTTGACGCGCTCCGGCGTTGGTAGCGGCGTCTTCCACCGCCCGCTTTTCGACCTCGGTTACACCTGAGGGAATACCAATCACCACGCGCGGCCGCGGAAAAATAGCGTAACTCTCGCGGTGCACTTTCTCGATAAAGTATTTGAGCATCTGCTCGGTTACCTCAAAATCTGACACCACCCCGTCCACCAGCGGCCGGGTTGCCACAATGCTAGCCGGCGTCTTCCCCACCATTTTCTTGGCCTCGTCGCCGATGGCCAGCACTTGATTAGTCTTAGTGTTAATTGCCACTACGCTCGGTTCGTTTATCACAATCCCACGGCCACGCACGTACACCAAGGTATTGGCGGTACCCAAATCGATCCCAATATCATGGGAGAACATCCCCAGTATGCGGTTAATCATTCAGCAATTCCCAAATCACTCCCTCCAGTTTATCAAGGGCGCTAGGCACTCACAAGGATAATAAAGGTGTTCATCCTGTATACATTTTTTCGACAAGAAAAGGCACATTCAACAGGAGTAAACTGCTTATAGTTACAATTTGTGTTCACCTGAGTTTCATAAATTGGGCCAAAAATGATTACGCCTCGTCTCAGCAAACGATGCAGCTAAAGACGAGGCGGCTACGGCCAATAAGGGCTAGGCCAGACGGATGGTGATGGGGATGACGGTGCGACGAGCACGGCCGAAAGTGACTTCGAGGTAGTTGCGGCCACTGTTGGGCTCGTGATGCAGCTCCATCATTCGACAGCGGTCGCGAGGGTTGTCCCACTGTACTTCGAGTGGCGGTGGGTTGGCGCCGGCTTGGACGAACACCCGCAGCAAAATTTGCTCGCTATCGATCTGCCTGATCTCGAGCAGCCGTCCCAGACCAAAGCGCCGACGCCAGTCGCCACAGACCTCGAAGCTGCCGCGGTATCGCCCATGCTTGAGTTCCGATGCACGAATTGTGTGCGAAACTTCGGTAACTGTCATTGATCCGGCCCAGGCGTGTGTCGGTACAACGGCCATGCCTGGGCTGCGCGAGGCTGCGTCGGCAATTTGGCGAAAGCGCCAATTCCGCCAACTACCACTATCGCCGCTCCGATCCACCCGAGGGGCTGATGATCGGCGCCGGTTACCGCGATGACGAGACCGATGAGCGCAACGATCACAGACTGCAGCGATGAACTGCGCCGCCAGTAGACCAGGCCGATGATGGCAATGGCGATGAGGAGCCACCCGACAGGGTGACCGGTAGCCGTCAGCACAATGGCTGCGCTGAGCAGCATCCAGCAAAGTATTCGGACCATGACTTCCCTCTTTCTCCTGTGGAACGGGCCTAGCCTCACTCGTATCGCTCCAGCAGTCTGACCAATCTTGCCTTATCCTCTTCGCTGTAATCACCGATCGACAACAGAGGAAAATACTCCGACTCGACGTCCCGAATGTCGAGCTGGCCGAGCGGACAGGCTTCGTCGACGATGACATTCGTGCCTTTTTCACCGGTCAGGCTGGGGCCGACCGCATGAACCGTCAACATCAGCCAGGCGATCACCGCCGCCGCAATAATCAGCGCTACGGCAAGTGCGAGCAGGCCGAATAGGCCTAGAGTTGCAAGATGATGCCACACAATTAACATCCGAGGTTCCCAGGCACCATTTGGCGCCTGATGGCGGAAATGGTAGCAAGCTTAGGCGGCTTTGTCGAGTTTTATAAGTTTAGAATCTGTTTCGGTACGCCGCTTAACTTCGACAGAGTCTTCAACGAAAGTTTTGACACTAACCGTCCAGCGCTCAGGTAGGCCGATGAGGTCGGCGGCGGCGAATTTGGCGCCGGCTGATTCGTCGCGGTCGTCGTAGAGGACGGTTTTGCCGGCTTTTGTTAAATCATCATAGAGTTTGTCGGCTGCTTCTAACACTTTTTCGTCCTCGCCTAAGCTGATCAGATGGACTTGGGCCGGCGCCACCGATTTCGGCCAAATGATGCCGTGCTCGTCGTTATGCTTTTCCACGATCACGCCCATGAGCCGCGAAATACCAATGCCGTAACAGCCCATGATCGGATAATGCTTATTGCCTTTATCATCGGCAAACCCCAAATCAAAATCCTTGCCGTACTTCTGGCCCAGATCAAACACGTTGCCGACCTCACTGGCGCGGGCTTCCTTCAATTCACCCTTGCTACACTTCGGGCAGTTATCACCTTTTTTGACCTTGGCGATCTCAACATTCACGCAAAACTCACATTCGTCGCAGTACAAGATATCGTCTTCGCCCGCATCGGTTAACACCATGAATTCGTAAGAGATTTTGGTGCTAAAACTGCCGCCGGAGGCCTCCGTGACTTTAGCAACCAGACCAAGCCGATCGTAAATCTTTAGATAAGCGGCTTTGGCCACTTCGTAGAACCGGTCGAAATCAGCTTGATCGGCGTGAAAGCTGTACATGTCCTTCATCAAGAATTCGCGGCCGCGCAACAGGCCAGATTTGGCCCGCAGCTCATCGCGATATTTCCAGCCAATCTGGTAAACCGCCAGTGGTAGTTGTTTGTACGATTTGACAAAACTCATGACCAGCGGCGTTACTACTTCTTCTTCGCTTTGGCCCAGGGCATACTCTCGCTCGGTGCGGCTCTTAATCTTGAACAATACGTCGATGCTGCTCCAGCCGCCGGTCGTTTCCCAATTAGCCTTGGGGTGCAGGGCCGGCATGAGGATCTCTTGGCCATCGATAGCGTTCATCTCTTCTCGAACAATTCCTTCAATATTTCTCAGTACTGCAAGCCCGAGCGGCAAATAGCTGTATACCCCAGCCATCAGTTGCGACACAAAGCCGGCCTTAGTTAAAAGCTGATGATTAAGACTTTCCCCTTCCTGGGGTGCGTCTTTGGTGGGTTGGGCAAAAATGTGTGATAGTTTCATTTGCTGTGGATAATGGCCGCAAAGGCAATATAGTTATTGAGCATGTGCAAGACGATCCCCGGCCAGATCGAACGCAACTTATAGTACATGAAACATAATAGCAGGCTGAGGATCAAAGTATAAATGCTAACGTTGAGCTGCCAATGCGCTACCGCGAACAACACGCTGGTAACTACCGCCCCGCCAATCAACCCGAGCCGCTTGGTGAGCGCCGGAAAAATAAAACCGCGAAACACCGTTTCCTCAATAAACGGCGGAATAACAACGAGCGCCAAGAAAGATAAGCGTAAGGACTGGGCGTTGTGCGGCTGGGTAAACTGGTTAACTTGGGCTTGGCCGGAGTTAAAGTGTGGAAATAAGACCTGCAGCAGAGCAAAGGCACCGGCTACTAATACGAGGAAGCTCAATAGCGCCGCTACTACGAATACTACGGCCTTGCCAATATTAACGGACCTGAGGCCAACCTCACGCCAACCAACATGGTAGCGGTCGAGAATGCGCTTAACCAACCACAGCCCAACCAGCGCGTCGAGTGCTACCAAGATGAAGCTGGCGGTAACATCATTGTTGGCTAAGCGGTTGAGGATAACCTGAGCTTGCGGCGTCAGCGGCGATAGGGCCTTTAACAAGCCCACCACCAACAGCGGCATGCCAATCCACGAAGCCACAAACACGCCAATGGCCTGGGTGGCGCTCCAAGGGACGTCGATCACCCGTTTGGTCACGTTAGTGCAGCCTCTTGATATCAAAGAATGAGATGACAGCCAATAGTAGTAATAAGATGATGAATCCCACCTGGTTGATCTGGCCCTCACGCTCCAACGACGGCCACTTGAATACCCGCCGAACAAGCGTAAAGAAGAGCCGGCCACCGTCTAGTGCCGGCAGCGGTAAGACGTTGATGACTCCCAGCGATACACAAATCGACAGCACGAATACGGCTACATATGACCAGCCTAAATGCACGATACCTGAGAGTATTACCACGATACCAATCGGTCCGGTAACGTTTTCGGCGGCAGTTGAACCGCCGGTAGAATGATGTATCAATAGATGGACTAGCAAGGCAATCAATCCGCCCAAAGCCGCCAGCACCTTCCAGGCCAACTGCCCGAGCAAACCAAGTGACACCAGCGGCGCCCATAAGCCATAGCGCTGAGCTGAAATCGCTAACGGCTCCACTCCCAGGTAGCCGACATCGCCTTCGGTGGCATTAAGCTTAACGTTCAAGGAGCTTTGTTTGCCATCTTGTTTAATCACGAAATCGACTGTTTGGCCGGCATGAGCCTTAGTGAAATCTTGCAGCTGAGTTTCGGTGGTAAAGGTTTGAGAATTGCCACTCTCAATTAATGCGCCGGTTTTGATCCCGGCCCTAGCGGCCGGTGCGTCGGGACTAATCGCAAATGCCATGACTGCTGGCGGCTGGGCATAGGTCGGATGGCCGAGGCTAAATTGGCCATCGTAAAGTTTTGGTAGTCCAACTAACGTCAGGATAAGGAGAATCACGTATGCCATCACAAAGTTCATAAACACACCCGCCAACAACACCTTGGCCTTGGCGCCAAGCGAGGCGTGATTAAAAGTGCCGGGCTGGCTGTCGCCCTCGTCCTCCCCCTTCATGCGGACAAACCCGCCCATCGGTATCCAGTTGATTGAGTAAATTGTGCCACCGCGTTTAATACCGAATATTCGTGGCGGGAAGCCAAAACCAAATTCTTCAACCTCGATGCCATTGCGGCGGGCGGCCATAAAATGACCCCATTCGTGGGTTAATATTACCGCACCAATAATCAGGACTGTCAAAAGGATGATGAGTATAATCATTGGCCGAAGCGCCTCACCCGGCGCGCGTAATCAGCCAAGGCATCATCAAGATCCGCCACTGTAAAAGCCGGCCAATGCTTATCGGCCTTGAAGTACAATTCGCTATAGGCCGCCCGCCAGAGCATAAAATTACTTAATCTCTGCTCCCCAGAAGTTCGGATTATCAGATCAACATCGGGGATTTCGGGATGATAAATATGCTCCCGAATCAATTCCGGCGTCATGTCTTCGGGTTTAACGCCTTTCGCTATCATCTGCTTAAACGCATCAGCAATCTCGCTGCGACCGCCATAATTGAGACATAATGCTAAGGTGCCACGAGTATTATTTCTTGTTTTATCTTCGGCCGCTCGGATTAACTTGATATTCTTCTTGCTCAAACGGTCTTCTTGTCCCAAAAATACGACTTTAATGTTCTTCTTGTGCATTTCGTCAACTTGATGAACCGCCACCCACGACAATAGATCCATCAAGTACTTAACCTCATCTTTTGCCCGCTTCCAGTTCTCGGTTGAGAACACGAAGGCTGAGATGAACTTGACGCCGCGGTCGATAGCGGCTTCGGCGATCGTTTTGAGATTCTCGTAGCCGCGGCGATGGCCTTCGTAGGTCGCCAGGCCTTCCGCGACTGCCCAACGCCGATTACCATCGAGGATTAATCCCAGATGGGTCGGAACCGCGGTCTGTTCATTAGCATTCACGTGACTGGTGGCCATCAGAAGAGGCTTAAACCTCCATTATTTCGGCGACTTTGGCCGCCCGGATCTCTTCCAGTTTAGCACGATAGCGCTCGATCTTCTTGTTCAGCTGGTCCTCGGCCGTCTTAACGTCGTCCTCGGTAGCACCGCCGTTTTTGGCGGCTTTTTTGACCTCATCAAGCAGCTCATGGCGGACGTTGCGCAGGCTGACGTGACAGGCTTCGATCTGCTCGCCGACTTGCTTAGTCAGGACTTGGCGGCGGTCGGTAGTCATCGGCGGAATGTTCAACCTGATAACAATGCCGTCATTACTGGGGTTGAGGCCCAACGACTGGGTTTCGCGGATGGCCTTTTCGATTACCGGGATCAAGCTTTTGTCCCAAGGTGCTATGGCGATGGTATGAGCATCGGGCGCCGACAATGTCGCCACGGTTTTGAGCGGAGCGGTTTGGCCGTATTGTTCAATGGTGACGCCGTCGATCAAAGCGGTTGAGGCCCGGCCGGTACGAATACTGCGCAGCTCGGCGTGCAAATGCTCCACAGCCTTGTCCATGCGCGGGTCAGCTTGAGCTAAAACCTCGTCGACCACCTAAGCCCCCAATTCGAAGCGGCTAATGCGTCTAATCACCACATTCTCACCTAATTTAGCGATCAAAGCCGTTTGTAAGGCCTCCAGGTTGGTGTCGGGATCTTTGATAAAGGGATGCTTAACCAGGCAATTCTCGGCGTAAAACTTATCCAACTTACCAGCCACGATCTTCTCCACCACCTCGGCCGGCTTGCCTTTGGCCTCACTGGCGTAAATCTCGCGCTCCTTGGCCACTATGTCTTCGGGCACGTCTTCGGGCTTAATGTAGTCGGGGCCGGTAGCCGCTACTTGCATAGCCACATCGTGGGCAAAGGTTTTAAAATCCTCGGTGCGGGCCACAAAATCAGTCTCACAATTAACTTCGACCAAGACGCCAATGCGACCGGCGTGGGTGTAGCTTTCGATTAGTCCGGCCCGGGCCTCGCGGTCGCCGCGTTTGGCGGCACTAGCTTGGCCGGCCTTGCGCAGATGCTCCACGGCCTTATCGATGTCACCGTCTGCGGCCTCAAGCGCGCTCTTGGCCGTCATCATGCCGGCGCCGGTCATGTCGCGTAGTTTTTTAATGTCGCTGGTATTAACGGGCACCGTCACTCTCCTGATCCTTCGGTTTAGCGGCTTGGTGCTTACTAGCGCCGGCCTTGGCCGCGGCCGCAATAGCACCGGTAATGACGGTAATCGCTCTTATGGCGTCGTCGTTGGCCGGAATAGCGTAGGCCAGCAGATCGGGATCGGTGTTGGAGTCGGCAATGCCAACCACTGGAATACCAAGTTTGCGGGCTTCGTAAACGGCAATCAGTTCCTTGGGCACGTCGATCACGAACAAAGCGTCGGGCACCCGTTCCATGGTTTTAATACCACTGAACACGTGCTCCAGCTTGGCGATCTCGGCGCCGACGCCGGCTGCTTCCTTCTTATTAAACTGTGCTGCCACTTCCCCGCTCTCCACCTGCTCTTCGAGCTTGATTAAGCGCTTAACCTGGCTCTGGATGGTCCGCCAATTGGTCAACATCCCGCCCAGCCAGCGCTCGGTTACATAGGGCATGCCAGCGTCTTGAGCCGCTTTTGCCACAATCGCCGAAGCCTGGCGCTTGGTACCAACGAACATAATCTGGCCGCCGCCAGCCGTTAAATCTTCCACGTACTTGCAAGCCGCTTCGAGCGCCGGCAGCGTTTTGGTTAAATCAATAATATGAACGCCGCCGCGGGCGCCATAAATATACGGGCCCATCTTGGGGTTCCAACGGCGGGTCTGGTGGCCAAAATGCGCCCCCGACTCCAATAATTCCTTTAGCGTAACTTCTGTCACAGTAGATCCTTTCCTTCGCCCGTTCGGTCGCTCGCAGCGACAGGATGAATGAACGGGTTGATGATTAATGATTTCAACTCAAGAACTATAGCAGATAACGCGGGGATTGCCAACGGTCCAATACATTTCTCTTCCAGGCACCACACATGTTGGACACTTTCACCTAAGGTAGGAGGAGATGAAAGTGAGTACCAAGAACATGACCAAGAAACAACTCCAGGTCTACGGAGCTCGTATCCGTCTGGCCTGGTTCCG
>Ga0265338_10000622_pt1 | contig 61770 bp, 66 predicted proteins | sample 42126metaG_FD_193579 | JGI IMG/M metagenome (GOLD analysis project Ga0265338, IMG submission 193579) | Rhizosphere microbial communities from Carex aquatilis grown in University of Washington, Seatle, WA, United States - 4-21-26 metaG | ecosystem: Host-associated > Plants > Roots > Rhizosphere... | reverse complement strand
ACTGGGGGTCAAGAAGTCGCGGGTTCGAATCCCGCCAGCCCGACGTGTAAGGCCAGGTCACAGGGTATGTGGTGGTGTCGGGTCGGCGATTACCTAAGGAGTTACCTAAGGATCGGGAGCGCCGGACGGGAGCGCCGGGCGCCGCGTCGGGCAGCCGGCCTCAGAGTCGAGCGGAGGTGGTTCGAGCAGATAGGTCTCCATACCTGGGAATAGCGCGGTGGACCCCCTCGCGCGCGACAAGAAATTCGCTGGTAGTGAGAAGTTTCTTACGTGGCGGTCTCGTGTCTGTTGTTAGTGGCGGTGCGGAGGGCAGCTTTTCGACGCTCGTACCTCGGTGACGCTTCTTGATCCGGCCGGGTCCGGCGGCGTTCGCGTGTGACGCGAGATGATGCCTCGGCTGAAGAGTCGGGAGATCGGGTTGGCACGCATCGTCGGGAACGGTACCGAACAGGCTTGAGGCTTCGACGTATTTGGGCAGGAGGTGTTCCGATGTCCGCTCGCGGTCGCCGTGCGGGGCAGTACGCGCGTTCGCGGGCTCGACACCAGTACATCGAGCACGTCCGGGTCAACTGGCGCCTCTACGTGTTGACGTTCGGGTCGGTGTACGTGGTCACTTTCATGTTGCATCGCGTGTGGCCGCGTCAGTTCAGCAATGTGTTTGTGGGTTCGATGCTTGTTGTGCCCCTGTGGATCGTGAGTCTCGTAGTCGTTGGGCGACCGGGGTCAGCGGCGTGGGCGCGAGGTGCTGACGCTGAGGAGTGGACGCGCTCTGCGCTTCGTCGCGCGCTCGGTCGTCGTTATGTGATTGTCCACGACATCCAACTTGGTTCCGGAAATATCGACCACGTTGTGATCGGGCCGGCTGGTGTTTTCGTGGTCGAGACGAAGTGGAGTGGCGAACGATGGGCTTCGCCCGAGGGTGCGTCGAGGATCGACACGGCAAGGAAGCAAGCCAAGGACGGTGCGCGTCGTGTGCAACGAGCCCTCGACGCCGCGGGTGTGGTTGCGCTGCCGAGGCCGGTCGTTGTGCTCTGGGGCGGTGGAACGCGCGACTGGACACCGAACAGAAGGTCATGGGGAGCGTGCAAGGCGATGTACCCGCGGTTCCGGGAACGGCGCTTCGACCCTGGGCGGCCACCCTTGGCCTGGGCGTGCTCGACCCCGGGGCGGCGAAGGGACATCGCTCAGGTGATCGAGACGATGAGCGTCACGAAGCGCACAACTACAACGTGACGCGTCCATCGGGCGAGGGCAGTACGTCGCGATCTGCTGCGCGCCGGCCAACAGCACTCGAAGGGTGCAAGGGCGTGTCGATCTTGGAGGGGGTTCTTGAGGTCGACAGGTCGGGCCTCGAGGAGGTGTCTGCTGAGCTCGTGGAAGTCGTTACCGAGGACTGTGCAGATCGGATCGCGGGTGTCGTCGCGCGAGGTTCGGTGAGGTTGGTTGACTGCGGAGTCGACGTGGGTGCGGAGCTCGGTGTGTGGACGGGGGAAGGTGACGAAGCGGACGACCCTGGAGTCCGGAAGCGCGTCACCCGCGGCCACCAGCGCACGGCGCGACCGATCCGACGAACCTGCATCCGAACGCGCCGAGCCTTCTTCGAGCGAATCAGTTGCCCATCCTGCACAGTGATCTCGAACGCGTTCCCAAGATTCAGCAACCGTGTCCGCACCCTTGACCTCTTGCCCGCGAATCGCCCCTTCAAGATTGTTACAGATATGCCGCTTCCGCTATGCGGAAGCAGCAGAGCGCAGCGACGCCTGACATCGTCGCGTCATCGCTTTCGATGAGAAAGCAGCTCTCGCATCCCGGGCGCTCGACCGGTACGGCGTGCTCGTGGAGCGGTCCGGATGTGCAGTCCGTCCCAGGTCGACATCGGCGAGGGACCACCAAATGTCAGTCGTCCCCGACGTTCAGCCGATAAGACGGTCGTGCTCCGGCATCGCCGCTCGTCAACGAACAGCGGCACGGTCCCGAGTGAGCGCGTCCACCATGTCACTTGCGGGCATGGGCTTCGCGAAGAGGAAGCCCTGCACCAATGTGCATCCGAGCCGCTCGAGCGCGTCTGCCTGCTCGCGTTGTTCGACACCTTCGGCGACGGCCTCGAGTCCGAGGGTGTGGGCCAGGTCGATGACGCCGCGCACCATCGCCTCGCCACCTGAAGTCAGCGCGATCTGATCGATGAACGACTTGTCGATCTTGATCACGTCTACCGGAAAGGCGCTCAAGTACGACAGCGAGGAGTAGCCGGTACCGAAGTCGTCGACCGAGAGTCGAAGCCCGAGCGCTTTCAGTGCCGCGAGCGTCGAACGCGTTCTGTCGTGATCCTCGAGGAGCGCGGTCTCGGTGATCTCCAGCACGAGCGCCGACGAAGGGAGTTGCGAACGCTCGAGCGCCTCAACGACGTGCTCGACGACTTGACCATCCTGGAGGTGCCGGGCCGACAAATTGACGGAGACGTAGAACGAGTCGTCGACCAGCCCCGCTTCTTTCCATTCCTGCACCTGTGAACACGCCTCTCCGAGCACCCATTGCCCGAGTGGGATGATCATTCCGTTCGTCTCCGAAATCGGGATGAATTCGGCCGGCGGGAGCAGACCCCGTTGAGGATGGGGCCACCGCACCAGCGCCTCGGCTCCGCGCGTGACGCCGCTCCCGACGTCGACGATGGGCTGGTAGAAGACCGCGAGCTCGTTCCGGTCGATGGCGCCGCGTAGCTCACCGGCAATCACGAGGCGTTGTTGCGCTTCCTCGTGCATCGCCGGCTCGAACAGCACGTAACGCGCCTTGCCGTTGCGCTTTGCGACATACATCGCGGCGTCGGCTTCGCGTAAGAGATCGTGCGGATTGTGCGTGTCGGGACCCCCGACCGCGATCCCGATGCTCGCTCGCACGAGCACGTGGTCATCTCCGACGGATAACGGCTCCAGGAACGCGTCTTGTACGCGATCTGCAACCTCGACAATTTTCGCCGCGACGTCGACGTCCTCAACTAACAGCGCGAACTCGTCTCCGCCGAAGCGGGCGACCGTGTCACCGGGCCGGATCATCGTCGTGAGCCGGGCAGCCACGGCGATCAACAACTCGTCACCTCGGGCATGGCCGAGGCTGTCGTTGACCATCTTGAAGTCGTCGAGATCCATGACGAGCGCGCCCACCGAGTGACCGTCCCGGTGGCCGCGGCTGAGCGCGTGGCCAACTCGATCGAGGAACAGCGCCCGGTTGGGCAGGCTCGTCAGGGTGTCGTGGAGCGCTTGACGCCGCAGCTCGGCGTCGAGATGGTTTCGGTCGGTGATATCGCGCATCGTGAGAACGAGGCCGTCGACGCCGACAACACCACGCATGTCGGCGGCGATGACCTCGAGATCACGCCACTCGCCGTCGCCGTGATGCACGTGCCATTCAACCGTTGTTGACGCCGTACGACCCGTCAGCAGGAGGCGGAATTGGTCGGCGTCGTTCGATTCGAGCCGGCCGGCAAGCGGTCGACCGTCAAGGGTGGCCGAATCGCCACCGAGCACTCGCGCGCTCGATGGGGTGTGGTACTGGACCACGCCGGCAGTGTCCACGACAAGGATCGCGTCCGACGCGTTGTCGATAAGAGTCGCGAATCGCGTTTCGCTGCGTTGATCTGCGACTTCGCCGGCCAAACCGGAGACGCGGATTATCACCAGCACGAACGCCACCGCGCTGACGACCGCGACCTCCGCTCCATTGACCACGGCCCCGCGTGCTTGCTCGACGAACAAAACAACCGGCGGGATGAGCACGGCACTTCCAACGAGGATGAGCCGCCGCGCATTGATGCTACGACGGCGCGGCGCTGCCATCGTGAGCTGCGTCATCGAGGGATGGAGGGCGGCCGCACCCCAGCCCACGTAGAACACGATCCATCCGATATCGACGATGTTGTGCTCATGCCACGTGCCCGAGAGGTTGAGGTAGCCGTACAACGAGTCGGCACCCATCAGCGGAACGATGCACCCGGCGAGCAGCCAGAAGGCGGGCGGGCGGCGGCCGGCGCCGACGGCGAGGCGCACTGCGATTGCGAGCAGCGCGATGTCGCCCAGCGGGTACGCGATGGACACTACGCGCACGACGATCCCCAAATCACCGCTGCGCACGTACGGCGCGATGAGGAATACCCACGCCACGAGACCGATGCTCATCGTGATGATGGCGGCGTCGATCACGCTCGCCCGGTCTCGACCGTTGGATCGCTTGCGCACCATCCACGTCAGGCCCCCAGTGAGCAACGGGTACATGCAGAGGTAGACGAGATCCACGTAGGACGGGAACGCGGTCTGCGCGTGCAATACGTAGCCGCGGAAGCTGTAGAGGTTGTCGCCGAACGCGAAAGTCGCGACGCCAGCCGCCAGGAGGTACCACGGGCCGCGCGCCGACGGACTATTCCATTGCACGCCCACGACGATGGCGATCACCGACGACCACGCGAGGATCGGCCAAACGATCAGTTTCGTTGCCGGTAGCGGGACGATCGCATAGAGCGCAGCGAGCACGACGCCGAGCGCGATGTACCAATACCAAGCGCGCGCCTTCGCGAAGTCTGCGAAGCCTCGATCATGCATTCATCGTCCTTCACAGCCCAGCGGCACGATGGGACCTGCGTGGCCGCTCCGCCTGACGACGGATATGCCATGACGACGAGCGACTCGGTCGCGAGAGTCTTCGTCGGCCCTGGACACCTACTGGAGAAGTTTCGCCACGACCACCCGCCCGCCTGGCTCGCGACGCGGCGCCGAGAGATGCGGCACGTCTCGGACGGTTCGAAGCCCGCCCTGGATGCCTTCCAGAACACCCATTCACGGGACCTACCGTTCTCCATCCATGAGACGGAGCATTGGCAGCTCCAAGAATGGGAGGACTTCTACAACTTCAACCGACCACACGGGGGCCTGAATGGACAGACCCCCTACGAACGACTACGACAAAAGACCAAGGCCTCCGCGTAAACGGCCTCCGTCAGTTGCACAGCTAGTGCTGCCCCGAAGCATCTCTGGCCACATTCCCTGATTCGATCCCGTGCAGTCGGTTCCATCGAGACGGCGAGTCGCGAGCGCCCTCCGTACGACCCAACCTACGAGTGCGCCTAGGTGTCGACGATCGGCAGCGCGGCTCGTGCCGCAGTAAGAAGGTGCGCGATGTCATCGTGGTCGGCGGTCACGATCTCAGCGGTGTGGCCCATAGCAAGAACGACTACTGCCGCGTCAACGACATCGCTCGTCCGCGAGCGTGCGAGCAGGCGCCCAGTCGCGTGCGCGTCGATCTCGCGGAAGTCAACGATGTCGCAGCCTCGCAGGAACCGACGCAGCTGCGCTTGACGAGCTGATCTGCTGACCTGCGCGACGACCGGCGCGGGAACGCGTGGGATAATGCCGGCCTCAAGGCGCACGCGATGCTCCGCCCAAGTCGAGCGTTCGTTTCGATCAGCGGCGACGAGCGCGCCGGCGTCGTAGACCGCAGGGTTCACGCAGTCCGTCGAGTGCGTCGGCTTCGGCTCGCGAGTCGGCGTCGTGCCGCATCGAGCTCTTCGGGACTGAATGCACCGTGTCTTGCTTCCCATTCGGCGACGCCTGCGAGTCCGTCACGAACGACGAGGGCGCGGCGGGCGGCGTCCGTCATCCACGCCGAGACGCTCATGCCATCGGCGGCCGCAGCAGCAACGATGCCGGCGTGCACATCGGGATCGACGGTAATGGCCATCTTTGGCGAGGGTTTTCCGCGAGGCATCACGAAACTATACTCCATGAGTAGGAGACTTACGGCCGAGGTCGGGTGTCGTCAGATGCCCCGCCTTTCCCACTTTCATCCCTACAACCCAGGCGCCTGCGCAGAGACGATGCGATGGTCTCAGAAGTCGCTTCGGGTTCGGGTCGGATCAGTCGAAGGCCCTTGGGTAACGGGTCTCCGCCAATCCGAATGAGTCGAGGTAGCCATGGGTGCGGTCGATGTCGTCGGGTCATTGTTGGTCGCGAGAGCGCTTCGCCCGGGCAACCTTTATTCCGCGTATCAGTCGATCGTTGATCTCGACGACCGACGCGTCGTCGCTTACGAAGCGCTGGCGCGTTGGCGAGACGCGGACCTGAACCCGGACGTCGTGTTTCCCGCCGCCGCCGCGTCCGGCCAGTTGGCGGTGCTCGACAGTGCTTGTCGGTGCGCCGCGATACAGGGGGCGTTCGATGTCGGCATGGCGGAAGGCCAGACGCTGTTCATCAACGCGGAACCGGCGACATTCGGAAACGATATCTCCGAGGAAGCGGCCGCGCTGCTCGAACGCGCTACGACCGAGCTGCGCATCATGGTCGAGCTCACTGAACGGTCGCTGTTACGCAACCCGAGCAAGGTATTGCAGATTGTCCGTTGGGCTCGCGCGCGCGGCTGTGGCATCGCTCTGGACGACGTCGGCGCCGATCCTGACTCGTTGACCATCCTCCCGTTCATCGCACCCGACGTCATCAAACTCGACATCTCACTCGTTCAAGACCAGCCGGGAGTCGAACAAGGCCGGATCATGGCCGCGGTCCTCGCGCACGCCGAAGCGACGGGAGCAACCATTCTCGCCGAGGGCATCGAGACGTCCGAGCATCTCGAGCAGGCCCAAGCGCTCGGCGCCACCCTCGGCCAGGGCTGGTATTTCGGACGTCCCGGTCGATTGAGGGCCGACCCACCTTGCCCGTCGCCGATCGTTCTGTCCGTCCCGGCACTTCCGGCGCCAACGCCCTTTTCGTTGGTTGCACGGTCCGACCGTAAACGCATCGGTCGCAAGAAGATGCTGTTGGGAATGTCCCGCCACCTCGAGTCGCTCGGACACAAGGACAACGACCTCGTGGTTCTTTCCGCGTTCCAGACCGCCGATCGTTTCTCGGCCGCGACGAAGCGACGCTACGAGAAGCTGGGCATGCACTGCCCGCTCGTCGGTGCGCTCGGGATCGGGATGGCGGACTCTCCGGCGCGTGGAGTGCGCGGTGCGAGCCTCGCACCCGATGATGATCTGGCGGGGGAGTGGACGGTCGTCGTCGTCGGCTCTCATTACGCCGGAGCGTTAATCGCAAAGGACTGTGGTGACACCGGTCCGGAGAGAGACCGCCGCTTCGAGTTCCTCGTCTCGCACGATCGACCCCTTGTGCTCGATGCCGCGCGCTCGCTGCTCTCGAGGCTCGTTCCGCTCAACTGAGCGATGTGTTTCCGGCCCGTTTGATCCGGTGAACCTACGATCGTGAGGCCCTCGATGCCCCGTTATTCCGCAGTTGTCCGGTCCGTTTCGGATCCCGCGTCGACGTTTGCGTATCTCAGTCGTTTCGATCGAGCTGCTGAGTGGGATCCCGGGGTTGCTGAAGCTGCGATGGTGACGGCTGAGCCGGTTGGGCGAGGCTCACGTTTCCGGCTGGTGGCGCGGTTTGTCGGCCGCTCGGTTCCGCTCGTGTACGAGATCGTCGAGTTGCTGTCGCCGGAGCGTCTCGTGCTGCACGCCGAGACCAACCTGATCAGCTCGACTGACACGATCACGTTCGATGCCGACGGGTCGGGAACGGTCGTGACCTACGACGCGGTTCTCGAGGGCAGAGGTTTGGCGCGACTCGCCGATCCGTTTCTCGCGATCGCGTTTCGGCGCATTGGTGATCGCGCGGTCGCGGGCCTGCGCGACCGGTTGAGCCAAGGCGTGTCGCCATGACGCAGGGGGATCGGCTCCGGCGGTTCGCTGACGCGGCACTCGAGGTGAGTGTGGTCGGGAGCTTCAGCCGCGTCGGGTTCGCGGCGCGGCGTGTCCTCTTCGATTGGGATGCCGAGCCGACGGCCGACATGACCGGCGAGGTCGTGGTGATCACGGGCGCGACTGGTGGCATCGGGTTCGCCGCGGCGCGCGCATTCGCGGCGCGCAACGCCGAGGTATGGCTCGTCGGTCGTGACCCTGCGCGCACGGAGAACTCGCGGCGCCAGCTCCTCGCGGCGCTGCCCGCAGCGCACGTCGCGACCGCACTGGCCGACCTCGCCCGACTCGACGACGTTCGCGCGCTGGCCGACCGCGTGCTCCGAGACGCTCCGCGTTTGGATGTGCTGGTACACAACGCGGGCGCGCTGACGCACGAGCTCGTGCGCACGCAGGACGGTCTGGAGCTCACCGCGCAGGTGCACGTGGTGGCACCGTTCTTGCTCACCGCTGCGCTGCTCCCGCTCCTGAAGGCGACGCCGGGAGCGCGCGTGATCACCGTTTCGTCCGGAGGTATGTATACGCACGCGCTGAACCTCGACACGCTTACCGAACCGTCGACGCCGTTCGACGGCGTCGACGCGTACGCGAACGCGAAGCGGGCACAAGTGGTGCTGAACGAGCGATGGGCGCAGCAGGACGGAGCCGACGGCGTCAGCTTCCACGCCATGCATCCGGGATGGGCCGATACGCCGGGTGTGCAGACTGCGCTGCCTCGGTTCCGGGCGGTGATGCGACCGCTGTTGCGCAGTCCCGAACAGGGCGCGGACACGATTGTCTGGCTGGCGAGCGCCCCGGCGCCGCTCGGAGTCAATGGGGCGTTCTGGCTCGATCGGGTCCGCCGGCTCACGAACCCGTTGCCCTGGACGCGAACGTCCCCGCAGGCCGCGAGTGAGCTATGGGCCTGGTGCGCGGGCCACGCGTGCGTCGGTGCCGACCTCGGAAATGCGCCATGAAGATCGCAATTGTGGGGAGCGGCGTGTCGGGCCTCGTTGCCGCCCACCTCCTGCATCCCGATCACGACGTGACCGTATTCGAAGCCGATTCCCGTGCCGGCGGCCACGCGCACACCGTCGATGTCACGATTGATGGCCGCGATCACGCGGTCGACACCGGCTTCATCGTCTACAACGAACCCAACTATCCCCGGTTCTGCACTCTCCTGCGCGACCTCGACGTCGCGACGCACCCCACCGACATGAGCTTCGGGGTGGCCGACCGAGCGTCGGGGCTCGAGTTCCGTACGTCGAACCTCAACACGATCTTCGCGCAACGGCGCAACCTGGTGAACCCCTCGTTCGTGCGTCTGCTCGCCGACATCGTCCGCTTCAACCGCGCCGCGCGCGACCTCGCCGAGACGGCCACCGAGGCCCACGACGAGACCATCAAGGCGTTCGTGACGCGCGGCCACTACTCGCACGAGTTCTTCCGCCAGTTCGTCATGCCGCTCGGCGCGGCACTGTGGTCGGCTGATCCCGAAACCTTCAGCGACTTCCCAGCGCTCGCCTACGTACGGTTCCTGCACAACCACGGGCTGCTGAACACGATCGGCCGGCCCCGCTGGCGAACCATCACCGGCGGATCGCGCACCTACGTCGACGCGCTGACCGCCCGCTTGGCCGGCCGCGTCAGGCTCGCCACACCGGTAACCAAGATCGTCACGGCTGATGACGGCGACGGCCGCGCGTATGTCGAGTTGCTCTCGGCACGCGGTCCCGAACGTTTCGATCGAGTCGTGGTCGCGACGCACAGCGATCAAGCGTTGCGGATACTCGCCGACGCGACACCCGCCGAGCGATCGATCCTCGGCGCGATCCGCTATCAGCGCAACACGACCACGCTGCACACCGACGAGCGCATGCTCCCCGCCAACCGGCGGGCCCGCGCGAGTTGGAACTACGTCATCACCGACGGCTCGCGCCACTCGACTGTCACCTACTGGATGAACAGCCTTCAGGCGATCGAGACCAGCCACCCGTTGCTCGTGACCCTCAACCGCCGCGACGAGATCGACGATCGCGCGGTATTGGCCGAGCTCGACTACTCGCATCCCGTGTTCGATCTCGGCGCGATGTCGGCACAGCGTCGATGGGCCGAGATCCAGGGTCGGCGCGGCCTGTTCTTCGCCGGCGCCTACTGGGGAAACGGGTTCCACGAGGACGGTGTGCAGAGCGCGCACGCCGTCGTCGCGGCGATCGACGCCGAACAATGACGAGTGCGCCGGTGCACACACCGGTACCGACCGTGCAGACGGTCGCCGCGCTCTACGAGGGAACGGTCTCCCATCACCGATTCGGTGCCGGCGCCCGCAAATTTACTCCGCGGCTGTTCCTCGCGTATCTCGACGTCGACGCCCTGCCCGCCTCGCTCGACGCACTCCCTTTGTGGTCGGCGCGCCGGGTCGCGCCGATCCACTTCCAGCGCCGCGACTTCCTCGACGGCACCGAACGACCGCTCAGCGATTCAGTCCGCGATCTCGTCGAGGAACGCCTCGGACACCGTCCTACGGGCCCGATCTTCCTCCTCGCGCACCTCCGAACATTCGGATGGCTGTTCAACCCACTCGCCGTCTACTACTGCTGGTCCCCCCAAGGCGACGAGCTCGATGCGATCGTCCTCGAGGTCACCAACACACCGTGGGGCGAACGCTGCTGGTACGTCTTCGACGCCCAGAACCGCACGAGCGCCCGCGCGCCGAAGGCAATGCACGTCTCGCCGTACCTCCCCATGGACCTCGACTACCGCGTGTCGTGGACCGTGCCCGGCCCCACGCTGCGGCTCCGCATCGAGGTCGAACGCGCCGGCGTTGCGGTGTTCGCGGCCGCGTTGCACCTACGGCATGCGCCGCTCGATCGGCGCTCCGCCATCAGGACCCCGGCTCGCTATCCGCTCCTGCCGTTGCGGGTCTCGGCCGGTATCTACTTCCAGGCGTTCGTGTTGTGGCTGCGCCGGAACCCCATCTACCGCAACCCCAGCGGTCGCGAGTCGGCCCGCGACGAAGCGCAGCGGCAAACGCAATGATCAGTGACACGATCGCTCGCCGGCTCGCTGCGCAGCTGCTCTCCCACATCTCAGGGGGCAGCGTCGAGCTCGTCGAGGCCGGGAACACTCGGCGATTCGGAGACCCGCACCTGAGCATGGGCACGCCGCCGATCCGCGCGCGGGTCGAGGTGCACGACCCGCGCGTCTACGCGCGTGTCCTGCTCGGCGGGAGCATCGGACTCGGTGAGTCCTACGCCGACGGTTGGTGGGACACCGAGGAACTCGCCGGATTTCTGCGGCTCCTTCACCGGAGCTTGGCGCACCTGCATCCGGCCCGCGATCGATTCCATCGCTGGGCCAGCCCTATCCTCGACCCGATCGCTCGACTCCGGCCACCGGACAAAGCGCGCGACCGCCGTAATGTCCGCGCGCATTACGACACCGGCAACGAGCTGTTCGAGCGGGTCCTCGACGACACGATGATGTACTCCTGCGCGGTGTTCGATTCGCGGGACGACGCACTGGAAACCGCATCGCTCGCCAAGGTCGATCGACTCGCACGCCTGCTCGAGCTCGGCCCGGGCGATCGCCTGCTCGAGATCGGCACCGGGTGGGGTGGCTTCGCAATCCACGCGGCGCGGCGCTACGGCTGCCATGTCACGACCACCACCGTGTCCAAGGAACAGTACGAGTACACGCGTGCGCGAGTACGCGATGCCGGCCTCGACGACCTAGTGACCGTGCGCGCCGACGACTACCGCGACATTCACGACACCTTCGACAAAGTGATCGCGATCGAAATGATCGAAGCCGTCGACTGGCGCGACTACGACGACTTCTTCGCGCAGTGCCGCCGGCTCCTCGCCGAAGACGGCCTGCTCGCAATGCAGGCAATCGTGGTGCCCGATGCCAGCTTTGACCGGGCCAAACGCCACCGTGACTTCATCAAAGGTGTGATCTTTCCCGGGAGCTGCATCCCTTCGGTCGGTGTGCTCACCACGTCGGCGAAGCGTTGCGGAGGGTTCTCACTCGTTCATCTCGACCATCTCGGCGCGCACTACGCCGAGACTCTGCGGCGGTGGCGCGCGAATCTCGTGGCCGCCCGTGACGAACTCGCGGACAGCGGCTTCGACGAACGGTTCATCAGGCTCTGGAAGTTCTACTTCGCCTACTGCGAAGCAGGCTTCGACGAAAACTACACGAACGTCACGCAACTGCTGTACGCGCCGCCCGACCGGCCGCAGACCGCCCTCACGGCCGCGCGGAAACGACCCCTGGCGTTGACACAATGAGCGCGAAGGCGGCTCGCGAAGAACTGACCCAGCACGACTGGCCAAGGAGCGTCGATGCTCGAACTGAATGATGAGGACGGTGTGGCGTGGCACTTCCCGCGTCTCGACTCGCGTGACCTCGAAGGACGAGGCAGGGTCTTGCCCGACGATTTCGAGGGTTCGTCGAATCTGGTGTTGGTCGCGTTTCGGCGTGAGCAACAGGGAATGGTCGATACATGGGTCGCGTGGTTCGAGGGGATCTCCGCTGCGTATCCGGGGCTTCGGTGTTATGAGGTACCGGTGCTCGCGACGCCATGGTCGGCGGCTCGCGGATTCATTGACGGTGGTATGGCTCGGGCGGTGCGTGAGCCGGAGGCGCGTCGCCGGACACTGACTGTGTATACCGATGTTCGGCGCGTCACTGATGCGCTCGCGATCGATGACGCCGGCACGGTGACGGTGTTGTTGGTGGGTGCTGATGGCCGCGTGCGATGGCGTACAACCGGACCGATGACCGAGGTCGCAGGAGCCGAGCTGCTTGCGGTGCTCGGCGCGGGCGATGCGCACGAGGTCGCGGCCGGGAGTGGGTTGGTCGCGGTCGAGCAGTTCGAGTTTGCGTTCGCCCCGCGTTTCCGGCGGATGCTGGCGCTGATTGGTGTCATGCCCGCGACTGCGTACGTGTCGCTCTCGGCGGAGCGGCTGGTCGCACGGTTTGGGCCGTGGACGTGTGAGACGCCGGTCGCGAACGTGCGTGCGGTGTGCCGTACTGGACCGTATCGCTGGTTTAGGGCGATTGGAGTGCGCGGGTCGTTTGTCGATCGTGGACTGACGTTCGGTACGACAACCGCCGGAGGTGTCTGCGTGCTGTTGCGTGAGCCGGTACCGGGCCTCGTGCCGGTCGGATCCCTTCGGCATCCCGGACTCACGCTGACTGTCGCGGAACCGGAACGGTTCGTCGCGTCGTTGCGTCAACGCGCGGGTCTGGAGTGAACGGCCGTCGCCGGCGCGTCCTCGTTGCCGGCGCGACGGGCTATATCGGTCGGCGGTTGGTCGCGGAACTTGTTGCGGGCGATCATGACGTGCGGTGTCTGGCGCGTACGCCGGAAAAACTGAATGCGGAGTCGTGGCGGCCGCAAGTGGAGGTCGTGACGGGAGACGTGCTCGACCCGGCCTCGCTCGTTGCCGCATTTCGGGACATCGATGTGGCCTACTACCTCGTGCACTCGATTGGGTCGCAGTCGGACTGGCGGACGCGTGACCGAACCGCGGCGGAGAACTTCCGCGACGCGGCCGCTCGTGCCGGTGTCGAACAGATCGTCTATCTCGGCGGTCTGGGGGACGACGCGGGCGGGGCCCTGTCGCCGCATCTGGCGAGCCGCCACGAGGTCGGTCGTGTGCTGGCGGCCGGACCGGTACCACTGACCGAGTTGCGGGCCGCGGTCGTTATCGGTTCGGGCAGCGCAAGTTTCGAGATGTTGCGTCACCTGGTCGAAGTCCTGCCCGTCATGACGACACCCCGGTGGGTTGAGACGCGTGTGCAGCCCATCGCAGTGCGAGACGTGCTCGCGTATCTCACCGGCGTGTTCCACAACGCGGACGCGTACGGACAGGTTCTCGAGATCGGCGGCGCCGACGTCGTCACCTATCACGAGATGATGGACATGTACGCGCAGGTCGCCGGCCTCCGCAGACGGGTGATCCTGCCGGTGCCGGTCTTGAGTCCCCGGCTGTCATCGCTGTGGGTCGGGCTCGTGACACCGATCCCGGCGGCGCTCGCACGCCCGCTGATCGACAGTCTCGTCAATGAAGTCGTTGTCCATGACCGAGCGATCGACCAGGTCGTCCCCCACAATCCGATCGGGTGCCGCGAGGCGATCAAACTCGCGCTCCGCCGCGTCGGGGATTTCGACGTGTCCACTCGCTGGACCGACGCCGAACTGTACGGACGGAACCCCGCCGATCCGATGCCGGCCGATCCTGACTGGGCCGGAGCAACCCTTTTCACCGATCGTCAGGTACTGCGCACGCACGCGACCGCGGACGCACTCTTTCGTGAAATCTGCTCGTTGGGCGGTGAACGAGGTTGGCTCGTCGGGAACTGGCTCTGGTCTGTGCGCGGTTGGCTGGACCAACTCGTCGGCGGTGTCGGGATGCGGCGCGGACGGCGCGATCCGACCGATCTCCGTGTCGGTGACGTCGTTGACTTCTGGCGGGTCGAAGCACTCGAACCGCAGCGACTGCTACGGCTGCGGGCCGAGATGCGCCTACCGGGCGACGCATGGCTCGAATGGTCAATGACCCGCGAACACGACGAAATGGTGTTCGTTCAGCGTGCTCTGTTCCGCCCGCGGGGTCTGTCCGGTCGTGCCTACTGGTATGCGGTCGCACCCTTCCACCGATTCATCTTTCGGCCGCTCGCCCGGAGCATCGAACAACACGCCGACCGGGCAGCGGAGTCCGTCCACCGGATCGCATAGCCCTGCCGGCAAGGATCGCTGACGCTCGTTTCGGTGCGCGGCGTAGGTTGCTCCGGATACGGTCGGCCCGGGTGGAGCCGCTGAACATCGCACCGGCGCGTGGTCGAGACCTGCGGGAAGACCGAGACGGGCGTCACGACCTCAACATGCGACGTTCACCGGCATGCGGAACGGCATTGCACGACGTTCCGCTCACGCGACGGATGAGCGCGACACGCGACCGGAGGCGTCCGTGGCCGAGCGATCTAACGGTGCGACCCGCCGGGCGGTGTCATCCAGCACGGGTCCCGCGGTCACGGGCACTGTGTGTTCAGTGTCACGAACCGCGTCGGCGCGGAGGTCGTCGCGGTCCTGCCAATCCTTGAACTCGGCCAACCCATACAGAAACAGCGCGGTCACGACGGCGAGGAAGATCACTGCACCGATCTCGAACAACAGGGTCTGGCTCATCGGGAGCTCCGGTCGCCCGCGAGGAGCAACGCCCCCATTGACTGGATCGACGGAACCCAGATCCCGACGAAGATTCCTGCGGTCTTGTCATCGGCGATGAAGTACAAATACACGGACAACAAGAACGACGCGAACGCCGCGACGAACAGCACAAGCTTCAACATCGCCTGACGGCTAGCTACCGACCGCGATCCGATGGTCTGCATGCGACCTCCTCAGGTCCGAAATGGACGGATCGCTCAGTCTCCGGTGCCCGATCGCAAACGGATCGCCGCCATCGCCAAGTATCGGCGAACACAGCACTCCGCAGCGTGGCGAGTCTGGTGACTGACCGATGCCGAACCGTGTGCCGGCGGCTCACCAGCCTGTGGTCGCCAGCGCTGTTCACTTAGCGCAAGTTGTCGACCTTCCGTGGTCGTGCAAACAGGGCCAAAGGTCCCTTGTCGAAGCGCATTTCAGGCGCGGCTCGGCGGTCTCCCGCAAGGTATTGCGAGTTGAGTCTCTTCCTTTCGTAAATGCCGGTCGATGACCCGCTCATGACATGGGAACGTTTTGGGACAGCGAGTGAAGACCTGCAATGACCGGCGTAGTCGGCGCCTTCTGGGTGCTTTGCGTGAGGCGTAAGGCGAGCGCTCGCTCGTCGCAGGTGATGGACCTGGTCGCCGCATTACCGACTACCGATCAGGACCCTTCGCATCATCTGCGCCAGGTTCTTTTCGGTTCGCCTGTTTCGGCAGATCCGAATTGGACGTCGCGCGTCAACACCGCCGATCGCGGCGTGTAAGAGTCGACCGTTGCCACCCGATTCGACGATCTGACGAGCGCCCGTCGCGAGACATGCGGCGTCGATCCAGATGCAGGTGATCGACATTCTGACATCACTGCACGGCGAAGCTTGGCGACGTGGCCGCGGCGTCCTCCGTCATGCGAGCGGCAGACCCCGCCTTAGAGTTGCTGTTCTGAGCTCGGTCGGCGTCGGCCGGTGTCAATGGAGGTCGAGGTCATGTCTGAGAGCGAGAGCGAGAATCCGGTCATCCCGTCCCCGGAGCCTAAGGCGGTTCGGCCTCGGTCGAATCAGGATTGGTGGCCGAGTCAGCTGAATCTGCGGGTGCTCCACCAGCATTCGCCCGCGTCGAATCCGATGGGCGAGGGCTTCGAATACGCCGAGGAGTTCAAGACCCTCGACGTCGACGCGCTCAAGCAGGACGTCGTCGAGGTGATGACGAAGTCGCAGGACTGGTGGCCGGCGGACTTCGGTCACTACGGGCCCCTCTTCATCCGGATGTCGTGGCATGCCGCGGGTACGTACCGCATCGCCGACGGCCGCGGTGGTGCCGGCAGTGGCGCGCAGCGCTTTGCTCCTCTCAATAGTTGGCCTGACAACGCGAACCTCGACAAGGCGCGCCGGTTGCTCTGGCCGGTCAAGCAGAAGTACGGCCGGAAGATCTCCTGGGCCGATCTCCTGGTTCTCGCCGGTAACTGCGCCATGGAATCGATGGGGTTCAAGACGTTCGGCTTCGGCTTCGGGCGAGAGGACATCTGGGAGCCCGAGGAGATCTTCTGGGGGCCCGAGGACGCGTGGCTCGGCGATGAGCGGTACAGCGGTGACCGAGAGCTGACCGGTCCGTTCGGTGCAGTGCAGATGGGTCTGATCTACGTCAACCCGGAGGGGCCCAACGGCAATCCGGATCCGCTGGCTTCCGCTCGGGATATTCGCGAGACGTTCGCCCGTATGGCGATGAACGATGTGGAGACGGTCGCGCTCATCGTCGGCGGTCACACGTTCGGCAAGTGTCACGGTGCCGGCAACGCCGATCTCGTCGGTCCGGAGCCCGAGGGTTGTCCCCTCGAGGCGCAGGGCATCGGCTGGAGGAGCACCTTCGGCAGCGGCCAAGGCGCCGACACGATTACCAGTGGGCTCGAGGGCGCGTGGACCAACGAGCCGACGAAGTGGGACAACGGGTTTCTCGACAACCTGTTCAAGTACGAGTGGGAGCTGACGACGAGCCCCGCCGGTGCGAAGCAGTGGACTCCCGCCGATCCCGCGGCGCAAAGCGACGTGCCGGATGCGCACGATCCGTCGACGAGGTACGCGCCGATGATGTTGACGACGGACCTCGCGCTGAAGGTTGATCCGATCTACGGGCCGATCTCGAAGCGCTTCCATGAGCATCCGGACCAGCTCGCCGACGCGTTCGCCAAGGCGTGGTACAAGCTCTTGCACCGCGACATGGGACCCATCTCGCGCTATCTCGGCCCGTGGGTCGCGGAGCCGCAGCTGTGGCAAGACCCTGTACCGGCCATCGATCACGATCTGATCGGAGCGGACGACAGCGCTGCCCTCAAGGGCAAGATCCTCGCATCGGGGCTGTCGATTTCCCAGCTGGTCGCCACCGCCTGGGCGTCCGCCGCGAGTTTCCGTGGCACTGACAAGCGCGGCGGTGCGAATGGCGCGCGGCTTCGGCTCGCGCCGCAACGAGATTGGGAGGTCAACGACCCGACCGAGCTCGCCAAGGTGCTGCAAACCCTCGAGCAGATCCAGCAAGACTTCAACAGCTCACAATCCAAGAAGGTCTCACGCGCCGACGTCATCGTGCTGGGAGGGTGCGCCGCCGTCGAGCAAGCGGCGAAGAACGCCGGACACAACATCACGGTTCCGTTCGCGGCGGGGCGTACCGACGCCTCGCAGGAGCAGACCGACGTCGAGTCCTTTGCGGTCCTCGAGCCCACCGCGGATGGGTTCCGCAACTACCTGCAACCCGGAGAGAAGTTGTCGCCGGAGACCTTGCTGTTGGACCGGGCCAACATGTTGACGCTGACCACTCCCGAAATGACCGTGCTCGTCGGCGGGATGCGCGCACTGAACGCGAACCACGGACGATCCGCACACGGCGTCTTCACAGGCCGGCCCGAGACGTTGGCCAACGACTTCTTCGTGAATCTCCTCGACATGGGCACCGAGTGGAAGCCCTCGGTCGCGACCGAGAATGTGTACGAGGGCCGTGACCGCGCCACGGGCGACGTCAAGTGGACCGCCACCGCGGTGGACCTCGTCTTCGGTTCGAACTCCGAGCTCCGAGCCATCTCGGAGGTCTACGCAAGTGACGACTCCACGGAGAAGTTCGTGGGTGACTTCGTGGCCGCATGGAACAAGGTCATGAACCTCGATCGCTTCGACCTCGCCTGACGGACGCTCTCGCAAATGCGGGCGGCCGCTCGGCAGTTCACGAAAAGGAAGAGACGTCAATGACTGAAGCGCTCAACATCGACATCGGTATCGACGAGGAAGCCCGTCGCGACATCGCGCAGGGTCTCTCCCGGCTGCTTGCCGACACGTACACCCTCTACTTGAAGACGCACAACTACCACTGGAACGTCGTGGGCCCGATGTTCAACACCCTGCACCTCATGTTCGAGGCCCAGTACAACGAGCTCGCCCTTGCCGTGGACCTGATCGCGGAGCGCATCCGCGCGCTCGGTGAGGCTGCGCCGGGCAGCTATCACGAGTTCAGCGAGCTGTCCTCCATCGCCGAGGACACCGACACACCCGACGCGACCGAGATGACCCGCCGCCTCGTCGAAGGCCAAGAAGCCGTCGCCCGCACCGCCCGATCGGTGTTCCCAATCGCGGAGAAGGCCGGCGACCAGCCCACCGCCGACTTGTTGACACAACGCATGCAAGTCCACGAGAAGACCGCATGGATGCTCCGGAGCCTGCTCGCTTAGACGTTGGGCCGCCGGCGAACGACGCCGTCATGAACCCGCGTATCGAGGACGCCGCGGGAGCGGCGTCGTGTTGATGGTCACACACCGCCCCGGCACAGATCGCTACGAGCGCCGCGCCCGGTGCCATCCTTTTGGAACCGACCGCGAATGGGGTCCCGGCCGCATGCGAGAGTCATCGCAACCGTGCCCGTTCATCACACGGTGTTCGCTTCGTCGCTCGCCACGGCAATGGGCTCGACCCGTTCGCTGTCTCGTTGTCCGGCGGAATCTCACGACGAGGCCTCGAACTCCGGAAAGGGTGCCGGCGCCGTTCGCGCTCGGAGGGTCGACGATGGCTCGGGGGGACCCTGATCGCTGCGAGTGCGACCATTGCGGCACCGTGCTCGACATTCCGCTTTACACGCGGCCCGGTTGCAACCACGATCAATCAGCTGGCGGTACGGTGCGCACGATCAGCGTCGGTGGCCGGGAAGTGCACCGTTGCGAGATCGATCCGATGCACCGGTAGCCCGCTTGCTGAGGTCGCCTCGGCAGCGGGAGCTATACCAGTGCCGATACGAGTACCGGTACGAGGATCGTCTACGAGTACCTGTACCAGTTCAGACCCGGAACGGCGCGGCAGCAATGCCCTGCGTCCCAGACAGGATCTGAGCGTGGTTCATGAAGCAAAGGTTTCTCGATATCTGGCGGGACTGTCAGGAACTTTGTGTAGTGGGCGTGATCCGGGGGTCCGCGACCGTGGGTCGGTGGGCTGGAGACATGCTCCCGCTCGATCTGTTCGGGGAGGGGAGTCATTGAGTCTCTGCCCGCTCACAATCGGATTCGGGACCTTTGGCCATGCTGCGAGATGGAGTTGCGGTCGACACCCTTTGCATGACAAACGAGGCCAAGGCCGTCATGGCTGCTCTTGTCGCCGAGTGGAGAACTGCCGAAGAGCGAAGAATCGCTCGCGCCGACCGACGTCGCGTTGAGCAGGAGACCGTTCCGGAACGTCGGCATGTTGTCCGGCGGCATCGGGATCGGTCTTCATAGCGACTGGCGCCCTCGTCGTGAGGTTGCCCCGTTTGTGCAGACTGGTCAGCTGAACAGCTCGTTCGCCGCGATGTCACAAAACGAATTGCGCTCACGAACTTCACACCGAGAACGCGGCGTTAGCCGGCGCGTCGGGAGTTCGTGTCGTCTCTGAGCGAGCGTTCTCTGTACCGACACATTCGCAGGTTCTACCTAAGTTTTTACCTAAGAAACGTAGTGAGACGAGGGGAGACGATCGGCTTTCGGCCGTTCGCGAAAGTCCTGGTCACGCGTTTCGCGTGAGACGTGCTGAGACGTGGCGGGATGGTTGGGCGGTAACTGGGGGTCAAGAGGTCCCGGGTTCGAATCCCGGCAGCCCGACCGCAAAAGTGCAGGTCAAGGCCCTACAGCGAGTCGGGGCCCGCCCTCGTGAGGCCCCGAGGGTAGCAGCAGGGGTAGCAGTAGCCGAGGTACGACCGAGGGCGGAGGCGGACGGATCCGCTTCAATGACCGCGGCCAACCAGCGTTCCTCTCTATGGGCTCCGACGAGTGTGCGCTAGACGCGACGAACGAAATAGACGATCAGGACGATCACGAGAATTACTACGAGCGTCCCGAACCCGATGTACATGACCGTTCCTCCTCCAGGTTTGCGTTCAGTCTTGGTGAGAGCGCTGCTCGGCCTCGTGCCCTTTGGCTTCGATGCGAGCCTTGTCGGCCTCGGCCTCTTTGACTGCGACCTCGCGTAGCGCGCCGGCCTTTTCTCCTTGTGCCTCGCCCTCGCGCCGCAACTCGTCCTTACCCGTTACCGCGCCGACGACTTCTTTGACCTTGCCCTTGACGCCTTCGACCACGCCTTTGACGCCGGCCTCCGGGCCTGTGTCCTTGTCGCTCATACCATCTTCCTCTCTGTCCTCGACCACCAACGATGGCGGCCGACCGCTCTTCGAACGTCTCTCCGACAAGCGTACGGTCCGGGCATCCCATTCGGCAGAGGCCAAAGGCCCTTCATCGGATGTCGCTCTGACCCGGAGCGCGCTGGATGTGGGCGGGCCGGCGTGAGAAGGTGGCTCATGCCCGAAAAGGCCCTGGAGAAGCGCCTTCAGCCCCGCCTGGTCATCGGCGCGGTCGCGGCGGTACTCGTCTTCGTGTTCATCGTCGAGAACACGCGACAGACGAAGATGCGATTCCTGATACCCCAAGTGACGGCACCACTCTGGACAGCACTGTTCATCGCCGCACTGCTCGGCGCATTGGCCGGCGCGCTGATTGCGCGCCACTTCGCCGCCCCTGAACTCCGACGGCTCCGGGAACGGCCACCCGCACCCGACAAATCGCCCGAATAGCGCCGTCGCGCATCGACTACACGAGGATCGCCATTTCGCGGTCGCGGTCAACCGGGATGGCGCGTCAGGCGCCTGTCGTTGCGGTGCCTTCGCTCGCTCCGGTGGCCGGCCGGCGGTGTACGACCCAGGTTGCGATTGTGGCTGCTACTGCGATGAGCGCGAGTGCGACGTATGGGAAGGCGTCGTACGGTGCGGGTTGGCCAGGCTTGCAGAGCTCGATGAACGGAACGATCAGCGCGACCGATCCCAGCGTCGGGATGATGATGTGCCGGAGCGGAGAGAACATCGTGCGATGGCGGCGCCACATGAACACGGGCAGTGAGAGATTGGTCAAGAGGTAGACGGCGAGGATCACGATCGTGCCCATGGTGGAGCACTCGGCGTACAGACCTACGGGGTTCATCGATCGGGTATCCGCGCCAACGACGCGACTGATGCCCCAAATTGCGATGATGCCGAGCCCGATCACGGCCATGGCGATGATCGCGTTCACGGGCGTGTCGTTGGCGCGGCGGATGCGTCCGAGCCACGCGGGCAGCAGCCCTGAGCGTCCGGCGTCGTAGAGCATGCGCGCTTGCGAGTTGCAGCCCGCGACGAGTGCGGCGAGGACGGAGACGATCCCGGCAATCCACGCGAGAACGGCCGCTCCGTGGAGGTAGTGGTCGGCGACGGTGAGGAACGGGACCGAGGTCCGTCCGATGGAAGAGACGTTGTAGTGAAAGCCGGTGATGGTCGCGTAGGTGAAGAAGACGAACAGGACGGCGCCGATCGTGATCGAGATGTACAGCGCTCTCGGAACGGTCCGTTTCGGATCGCGGCATTCTTCGGCGAGTGCCGGTCCGTTCTCCCAGCCGATGAACATGTATAACGCCAAGGGAAAGCCGGCCGACAGGCCGGTAAGCCCTCCGGAGAGATGCGCCCACGAAAACGGTGCGCCCGACAGATGGCCGCGCTCTTCGACGAGGACGACGACGCAAACGGCGACCATGACTGCGACCTGTATGGCGACGGCGACGCCGACCGCCGTGGTCGAGAGCTTGACGCCGCGGGCCGTCAACCAGATCGCGCCGATGGTGAACACGAAGGTCAGCGGGGCCCAGGGCACGTTCCAGGTGGTGTAGTGCGCGAGCGTCATCGAGACCATCCCGCCGGCCATGGTGAACACTCCGGCGATCGCGGCGGTGTATCCGACGGCGACCAGCAAAGCGGTGGCGACCCCGGCTCGCGGTCCGAGCGCGGTCTCGACGTAGGTGATGAAGCTTCCGGCCGACGGTTCGACCTTGGTGAACTCGGCCACCGTCGAAGCGAGCAACGCAACGGCGATCCCAGCCGCGAGGATCGTCAGCGGGGCCGCGACGCCGGCGGTGACCGCGATCACGCCGAACGCGAAGTAGAAGTCGATACCCGGTCCGATGTTGGCGACCGTCGAGACGGTGAGGTCGGCGGTGCCGAGCTGACCAGGCTCGAGCCCACCTCCGGTCGCGCGCCCGACATTTGTCGACACCATCGGGCAACGGTAGGCCGTTGCTCGACGCGGTCGTGTTCGACCCAGGCGGCCGTCGAACCAGTTTCGGTCGTACCGCGTGAAGAACGGCGACTGCTGGGCGCACGTGGCGGCTTACGTGGCGGCGGGGCGCCTGCGCCTCGGCTGAACCTTTCGAGGAGATCCCGGCGCGTACACTGAGTATTGAACCTTGAGAAGGGGGCACGTATGTCCCGCGAACAGGACCTGCTCGCAGCTTTCGTCGAGTTCGCCGATACGTTGGTCGACGATTACGACGTTGTGGAGTTCTTGCACCGGCTTGCGGAACGCTGCGTCGAGTTCGTCGATGTGTCGGAGGCGGGGATCATGCTCGCGGACCGTGACGGCTCGCTGCGTTACGTGGCGTCCTCGAGTGAGCGGATGCGTCTCATCGAGTTGTTCGAGTTGCAACATGCCGAAGGTCCGTGTGTTGACGCGTTCCGCACAGGAGTCGCGGTACAGAGCGGGTCAGCCGAAGACGCGAACAGGCGATGGCCGACCTTTAGTCCGCACGCCCATGATGTCGGGTTTCATTCGATGTCTGCGTTGCCGATGCGGCTTCGCGCGAACGTGATCGGTGCGCTCAATCTGTTCTCGACGGAGGGCGTGGCTCTCGGTCCTGAGGATCTGCGGGTCGCGCAGTCACTTGCTGATATCGCGACGATTGGCATCCTCCAAGAACGAGCGTTGAGCGATGGGCATGTCGTCACGACTCAGCTTCAGGTCGCGCTCGAATCGCGCGTCGTGATCGAACAAGCGAAGGGCATCGTCGGTGAACACAACCACATCAGCGTCGACGACGCCTTCAAGCTTCTACGCAGCTACGCCCGGAGTCACAACTGTCTGCTCGGCCAGGCGGCCAGAGACGTCGTCAGCGGGACCCTTGCCGCCGACACCCTCACAGAACCGACACGCGCCTCACCCGCGTGAAACACGGGGTTCGACTCGCTCCTCCGACCAGCTACCCAAGGACGTGTCCTCCTGGCGCGACGCGCTGCCGTCTGAGAATTCGTCTACGAATTCTGATGTTGGGTGGCTGCGCCGTCGTTGTCGCCGGCGCGTCACCGAGTACGAGCGGCGAGCAACGACGCCCAACGGGCCGTAGCGTGCGAGCTGTGCCCGTATCCGCGTGCGTCATCGAATACGATGCCACCTTCGTCTTCCCGGTTTCCGTGGCCCACCTGTGGGCGACGATGGCGCGCATCGACTGCTATTCATCGTGGTGGAGCTGGCTTGACGAGTTCTCCTCCGACGGAGCCGCCCTTGAGCAGGGCACGGTGCTGCATGGAGTCGTGGTACCTCCGCTTCCGTATCGAATGCGGCTCGATGTCGTTCTCGAAGATTGCGTCCCCGAACGGTCCATCACGGCACTGGTGCACGGCGACCTCGAGGGCGCGGCGCGGATCACGTTCGACGGCAACGACGTGGAGGCGCGAGCGCATGCGACGTGGACTGTCGAAATGATGCAGCGGCCGATGCGGCTCGCCGCGAGGATCGCGCCGCCGTTGCTTCGCTGGGGTCACGATCGCGTCGTTGATGCCACGGTCGACGGCTTTCGTCGCCGCGTCCTTGAAGAAAGCTGACGTTAGAAGACGCGGCTCGTCACCAACGCGAGCGCGAGTGCGACCATGGCCCAGGAGAGCGTGCTGAGCGCGCGTTCAAGTGGCCGGAGCAGCGCGGATGCGTCGAGCGCGTGCTCGCGTCCGTCGTGGAACATGATGCGGCCGTCGATGCTCGCGGTACGCCGGCGTAGAGCGCGCGCCGGCGTGCTCAGCGCCCGTTGCGCGACTGACAATTCCAGGGCGGCGAGCGCCGCGAATGCCACAGTCAGGTCCAGGTGGCCGGCCTGGACGAAGTAGCCGACGAGTACGGGAAATGCGCCCCATGCGACGGCAAAGCCGAGGTCGGTATGGATCCAGCCACCGAAGAGCTCCAGGTTGTAACCCAGAACCAGGAGCGGGCCGATCGCGATGAACGCGAGGAGGCCGGGGCCGACCGTCGCAACGCCGACGACGCCGAGGGCACATGCCATCACGAGGCCACCGGCACCAAGTGCCACCAACCACCCGTCGGCAATCGTGGTGTGCAGTGGATGGCCGTGCAACTCGTCGAGCGCGTGGGCCGCGACGCCGACGGCGAAGAAGAAGGCGAGCAAGGTCGCAATGAGGCGGGCGCCGTCGGTGTTCGGCGCGAGGCACGCGCCGATGACGACATACGACAGGTGCCAGGCCGTGTACGGCGGGTGCAGCATCGTCCACCAGTCGCGCCAGCCGCCCGGGCGGGCCGCGTAGAAGGCCGGCCGTTCCACTGTCAACGGTTCGGCTTCTCGGCCCACATCACGAGCCCGCCGCCGAGGCTCATCGAACGAACGCCGATGTTCACGAAGCCGGCGTCCGTCCACGCCTGCACGGTCCAGGCCACCGAGTAGCGGCGGTAGTGATTCGAGATGTTGGGTCCGAGGAAGCGACCGACCCGACTCCATTCACGGCCGCCCGTGAGGTAACCCGCAACCGGAAGCACGCCGCGCGTGTACAGCCACCACCAGAAGTGCCAGAACCGACTCGTCGGGACCGCGAACTCCAAACTTGCGATCGCGGCTCCGGGCCGAAGAACGCGAGCGAGCTCGCGCAATGTCGCGGCGGGATCGGCGACGTAACGGAGCAGATACGTGAACGTCAGCGCGTCGAACGAATTGTCGGGGAAGGGAAGCCGTTCGGCTTGGCCGACGAGGAGCCGCACCCGACCCGAAGCTCCAGCCAGATCCACGCGCTCGCGCCCCCGTCGGAGCATCGTTTCGGTGATATCGACTCCCGTGACGGCTGCTTCGGTGCGCCGAGCGAGCACGAGGGCGACCCCCGCGGTCCCGGTGGCCACGTCGAGGATGGACCTCGGGGCGCGGTCGGCGACGTGGCCGACCATCTCCCGTCTCCAGCGGCCGTTCTGTCCCAGGGACAGCAGCTCTTCGAGTGCGTCGTAGTGACGCGGGAGCCGCCGGAACAAGTCCTGAGCGAACTGGTTGGGATCAACTGCCGTTGCCTGCACAGGGCCTCCTCGCACCTGACCGTACAGTGCAGGCGCCAATGGGAACACTCGGATGACAGATCAACGGTTCGACGCGCTCGTCGTCGGATCCGGACCCGCCGGGAGCATCGCCGCGCTCGTCTTGGCCCGAGGCGGCGCGCGAGTCGCACTCGTCGACAAGGCCACGTTCCCTCGGGACAAGGCTTGCGGGGATCTCATCGGGCCCCGAGGGGTACAGCTGCTGCACGACCTGAATGTCGACATGCCCAGCGTGCCCCGCGTCAGTGACATGATCGTTGTGGGACCAGCCGGTAATCGCGTGAGGCTGCCCGCACCGCCCGGTCGCACCTATCCGGGCTATGGGCTCGTCGTACAGCGATCCTTGTTCGACGGGACGTTACAGCGCGCCGCGGTCGCTGCGGGTGCGGAGCTCATCGTTGGCCGCGCCGACGAGCCCATCCTCGATGATTGCGGTCGCGTCACCGGGTTCACGCTGTCGACCTCGTCCGCCTCGCAGTCCCGCGTGCGGGCAGATGTGATCGTCGGCGCCGACGGAGCGACGAGCCGCGTCGCGGAGGCGGCCGGCCTTTCCGCGGCGAGCCGTGTGTTGTGGGGTTTCGCAGTTCGCTCCTACGTCGAGGCGGCCGTCGAGGAGCCGCACATCATGTTTTGGACGCCGGATCCCGGTGCAGCCTTTCCCGGGTACGGCTGGGTGTTCCCGGCGGGGCACGGTCGTGCGAACGTCGGTCTCGGAGTCGGTGTGCTCTCGGACCGGACCGCGGCCCGACGTGCGACGCGAGACCTGGACGCGTTTCTCGAGCACGCAGCGAGCGTTGGCGTTCTCGATGCTCACGCGCCTGTGCCTCGGGAGCGGCGGCTGGGTGCCTGGCTCAAGATGGGACTCGTGGGTACGACCCCGGCACGCAACTGTGTCTTCCTGGTCGGTGACGCCGCCGGCTTGGTAAATCCGCTCCAGGGCGAGGGCATCGCGCAAGCAATGGACAGCGGTCGGGCGGCAGCCGACGCAGTTCTCGGTGGCATGGAACGAGCGCCGGATCGCTACCGAGCACACCTGGCGCGCACCCAGGCACCGTATCTGTCGACGACCGCGTCAGTGCAACGCCGCTTGCTCCGCAGCCCGCGACTGGTGGCCGGGCTCACGCGAGGTCTGACTGCTCCCGGGATCGGCCGCACGATTGCCGGCGGTTGGTCAATCGCCTGGAACAACCTCCTCGACGGCGCGACACCGAGCGTCGCAACCAAACTCGCCGCGACCGCCGCCGGCCTCGGGAGCGCGCTCACCGCGCGGAGCGCCGACCGGATCTGGATCACACAACAGCTCGAGGTATCGACGACTACCAGGCGGGGGAGTAGCCGCGCGGGCGTCTAAGAATTCGTCTAAGAATTTTGCGATGTCGTGGTGTCGCAACAGTTGCGTCAGACGCACCGCACGTGACCTGCGAAGACGCGTCATGGTGCACCGCTGTGCGACGGAGTGACTCGCCGGTGTAGCGACTGGGGGTCAAGAGGTCGCGGGTTCGAATCCCGCCAGCCCGACAAGGAACTGCGCAAGGTCCGAGCGATCGACCTCGACCGGGCCTACGTTGCGATCGAACGTCTGCGACCGTGAGCGGCCGTCGGGATCGCGCCAGCGAGCGCCACCTGGCATCCCGTGCCGGCTTGCCGTCACGGTTGCGCGTCATCGCACTGAATGATCACAGAGTGCCGTTGCGCGTGGCTGCGGTGAAGGCGACCCAGCCCGGTAGAACCGGGAGCCAGTACCCGATGATGCGGGACATGAGGACGGCGGCTACTGCTTTTGTGGTTGGCACGCCTACTTGGGCGAGTCCCGCGACGAGGGCTGCTTCCAGGGCTCCGAGGCCGCCCGGCGTAGGGGCGGCGGCGGCGACGGCGGAGCCTACGACGAAGACCGCGACGACAGTGAGCCCTGCAAAGTGGGCTTGGACAGCTTCGAGGCACGCTACGAGTACGAAGGCCTGTGCTGCGGTGATCCCCGCGGAACCGCCGAAGAGCATGAGGGCTCGGGCAGGGTGTTCGAGTACTGAGCGCATATCGCGTGCGTGGGGCCGGATGCGGTTGACGATCGAAGTGAGGCGCCGCCGCCAGTACCAGGCGCCCGCGATGGTGAGGACGGTGATGATGAGTGCGATGACCGGCCAGTACACGTCGAGGTCGGGGGCGCGGGGGAGATTGAGATGTGTTCGCACGCCGACGAGCGGGATCAGCGTTGCGAGCAACAGAACGTGGACAATGAGTCCCGCCGCGGCGTCGAGACCGAGCGCGGTGGCAGCCCGTGAGCGACGGAGTCCGGCGTGCTCGAGGTATCGAACGTTGGTTGCGAGCGCACCCAGGCCCGCAGGTGCCAGCCGGTTGGTGAACGTCGACGCCAGCTGGACGAGGGTCGTCGTTCCGAGCGCGAGCGGTTGGGGTGACGCCCCTATGAGCGCCAACGCTGCCATGAGGTAGGTCGTGCCGGCGCTGAGGGCGGCGACGCCTACCCATGCGAGACTCGCGTGGCGGGTCGCTTGCAGCGCCAGTCGGAAGCTCCCCGCCTGACTGAGCAGGAGAACGAGGGCGACGGTGCCGAGCGCGAGCGGCGCGAGATTGCGGCCCGCAACCCAGACGAGGCGTTCGGGAGGTGTTGTCGGCAGTCCTCCGAGCTCGGCGATCTGCGATCGGACCTGTTCGAGGGATCCGTGCCTTGCGCGTAGGAGCTCACGGGTAGAACGGGAGAGCACCAGAGGCTGAAGAGCGGGGAGCGCGTCAACGAGCGGCTCGGTGCCGACTGTCTCGCGGGCACACGTGACCGCCGCTGACGGTCCAATGAGCGCGGCGCTGGACGCCAAGAGCTCTGCGACGTCGTGACGGCGATCGACAGCGTCGGCGTGGAGGTGGGCGTGAGCGAGCTCGATGCACGCGACCCCGTCGTTGGTTGCGACGAATCCGTGCACGTTCGCGCTGCCGTGAGCGATGCCGGCGCGGTGGAGACGATCCAGGGCCTGCCACGCCGCTCTGAGCGCGGAAGGCGTGCTGGGCGCGACCTCGGCGAGGTCCTGGCCCGGGACCCACCTTCGGACGAGGACGCTTTCGCCTTCAGTGAGGCGGGCTGTCCACATCAGGTCGGGTACTGGGACGCTGCTTCGTGACGCGAGCGCGAACGCGAGCGCCTCGTGTTCCACGGCATGGTCCGAACTACGTTGATCTCGACCCTCGCCCGAGTCGTGGAAGGCGAGCATTCTCCACGCGCGGTAGAGCCAGTCAGCTTCGCGGCTATCACGGTCGACGACGCGGACGTGAAGTTGGGCTCCGTTGGCGGTCAAGACGCGGAAGGTGTTGCGGGAATCAGCGATTGGCTCGACGTTGCACTCCGTGAGCCCGTGCTCCTGCAGTCGTTCGGCGAGTGCACCAGGATCAGGTGACCCGCGGGGAGCGCCCAAGACGAGGTGGATTGTTGATCCGACGACCCATCCAACCGCGAAGCCACCGAGCACATCGACCGGAAAGTGAACGCCGACATAGACCCGCGCGATCGCGACGATGCCCACCCCGAGCCAGACGGTCCGTCGTCCCGAACGCCCGAGATAGGGACTTGCAACCGTCGCCATCGCAGCAGCAACCGCGACGTGTGTAGCCGGGAAGGAGAACCCTGGTGTGAGAGCCCCGTGCAACAAGACGCCGACGACTCGTTCGTCGGGCGGGCGCTCCGCGACGATCGCGCTGAGTAGCTTCGCCACAAGCCATGCGACGGTGCCTCCGAGGGCGACCAGCCGCGCGAGACGCAATCGCCGTGCGAGCACACAAGCGATCGCAAGCACCGGCACCGACGCCAACGCGCCGAGTTGCATCGCGCCGATGAGAGGCGGTCCCGCCGCGTTGGGAAGTTGGTTGATGAGCCGGAACAGGTTGACATCGAGCCGGCTCGGCTCGGCAGACGTCGACGCGAATCCTGCCCACACCAGTATCAGCAGGCCCAGGCCGAGACGCAGTACATCGGCCGGATGACGAGCCGTCGCCGTGCGACGTGTCACCGCGCTAGCGCACACGACGGGCCCCGTGAGCCCCGCGGTCGCGTGTCCAACATGCGCTCTACCTAACCGTGTTGTGCAGATCCTACTTCGCGTGGCGAGCGTCGATTTCGATGAAATCGCGTGTTCCGTCAGTCAGGTATCTGGTGGGTGACCGGACCATTGTGGACAGGAGGTTTGATGCTTGGATCGCTTCGGGTGTGGCCCCGGCGTAGAACGTGAACGAGGTCCAGTAGCTGTTGATGTCGAGTTCCATTGCCCGGACACAGCCCGCGCGATGGAGCATCTCGGCGAGTGTTTGCACGTTGAGTCCGGGGCCGGCCGCGTAGACGAGGTTGCCGTGTGCCGTAACGCCGACGCCGGAACGCCAGACGTAGGTTTGGTTTCCGACGGTTGCGCCCCACTGCGAGCTGTTGGCATCAGCGAGTCCGGGAACGAGCTTGCCGCCGTCGACGATCAGTTCGAGGTTCTGTCTCACCGACGTGACGCCGGCCGTCATTACGTCGTCGCGGCCCCAGACGCCGATGTCTACACGGCCGTCGGCGTAGGTCACCAGCGCCGCCCTGCCGGGTACGAGTCGCTGCACGGTGCGGCCCTCTGCGTAGTAGCCGCCGCCACTATCCTCGAGGCGGAACGCGCTGTTGAACGCGGCCACGACGTATGGGTAGTCGCTCGCGGCGATTTTGGCTCCATGAGTCCATGATCCACCGCCTGGAACTTCCGTGCCTGCGTGCAGCGTCGCAGTGAGGTGCGACATGTCCAAATGGACGACGCCTGCTACCAGGCTGGTATGCACCGCGTCGGGACGCATATACGTGATCCACATGACCGGCCGGCCGTTCACGAGACGGCCGCTCGGCTCCCAACGTCCCTCGCCGGGCAACGGGTGAGTGACGAACGGCGCGACGGCAGGAGGAGCGGCCACAGTCACGGGATGCTGTGACGTCGTGCTTCGCCACACCATCGCCGGGTGAGGCACGCGGGGAATGCCCCCTTTCGGCATTCCACCGATCGGAGGCTGGTAATGCGCGTACCAGACCTGCTCGATCGTGCTTACGACTCCGCCGAGAAAGTGGCCTCGTGCCCATTCGACGCTCCTGATGCCGATCGGATCAGTGCTGTTGGTGGCGAGCGCGTGGCCCAGGGACCAACTCGGGATCGCGAACGCCACGGCGACGCCGATCAGCACGATCGCACGTCGTCGCCGACGTGGACGACCGAGCGTCGGATGGCGGGCATCAGCGACCTGGGCGACGGCCGTTCTCGGCTCGGTTCGTCGGTCGACGACTGCCGGACTCGTCACGAACGACGCTCATGGTGATGCGGCGGCGTTCCTACCGAGATCACCGCACCTCGCGTGCGCCGCCACAGCCGTTTCGGCGAGATCAACAAGATGAGCATTGCCAACACGGCACCGACAGTCACCAGCATCCCAACGAGACCGAACCCGCGCGGAAGTGCGGCGTTCACTCGGTTGCCGACAACAGACGCACCGACCAGTCCAACGACCACGCACAACGAGCCGATCAACAGCGCGCAACCCGATCGCAACCGATGCGACCAGCCGTTGGCGGGACCTTGCTCACTCATCATTCACCTCCTACGACCCGACAGCAGGCGACGTCAGCGATCTACCTCGCCGCACACCATCCAAGGCACGCGCGACTCCGTCCGAGGCGCGTACGCGTCGTTGTCAACGTGAGAGGGGCAGCGCACGGCGGATCGCCACATGACCGGCCGCGACGCTGCGGACGCCTGCGCACGTCAAGAGCGCGGTTTCGACTATCCGATTGGCACGAAGTCTGGACCGCCTACGTGAGTCGGCCCTAAGAACCAATCAAGAAAAGTTCAAGAAGCCGGAACTGCACGGAAATGTCACCGCGACGCTCAACACGGACGCTGCTGACGTGCGACGATCCAGACTTGGGTCCCGTTCAGGCCCCACACGCTTGCCAATCCGACGACGCTGGTATCGCGCGTTGTCGGCTTAGGCCCGGCGCGTAGCACGATGCAGGCCCCTCTGAACCGTCCTCGAACGTGTCTGCCCGCTTGGTAGTCGTTCCAGACATGTCCGCCGTCGACGAGCTTGGGATCCCCCGCGAGCTTGACTGCGTCACTAGCGACTCTCCACTTCGCGCCGTCGAACGAGGCACTGTTGGTGCCATAAATCGCGCCGACTGCCGCGAGCACCGCCAGTGTCATGCAACCCGCGATCCGGACCCGGCGAGGTGCGGTCACGGAAGGCGGGCATGTCCGGAGCGCCAGGATCGCAACGAGCGGGACGATTGGAAGCAGATACCTGTCGAAGAGCCTCGAGTACCCGAGAGCAACGGCCAGGAGACAGCCAATCGAATATCCAAAAGCGGCGAGCGCGACGATGACGAAGGCCGGCGATGGACTCGTAGAAGGCTGTCTTCGCAACACAGCTGACACACGCTTGGCCACCGCCGCCGCTCCCGCGCAGACAATGACCGTAAGCGCCGAAACGCCAATGATCGTGAGTGCCGCGAGGATCGGCGTCGGAAAGAGATTCGGTCGCACACCCTTGAGCATCTCCGTGCCCAAGCTCCCGTTCGGGAGGACGTAGTCGCCCGGTCCGAGTACGCCGCGCGGATGACCGGGTCGCAAGATTGCGGCCGCGAAGAGTCCAGCCGTCACCGCCGCGGCTCCAACCGTGACTCGAGGTGCGCGAGCCCACGCGACGCGCAGCAGGCGCCACGGATTCGCCAGTACCACGGCGGGAGACACGAGGAGCCCCACGAGCAAGCCCGCTTGCAGGCTGACGTGTGCCGCAAGCTCGAGCCGGCTGAGGCTCGGTGCTCGCGGTGCGGCGTTCACGAAGCCGGCCAGGCTTCGACGCCACACGTAGAACAGTCCGGCGCTCGCAACGAACCCGAAGATCCAGGCGATAATTGGCGATAGCCGCGAGCGTGGTCGCCGGGCCGCCAGCCAAACCGTCGCGGCGCTGACCGCCAATGGTGCGACCACGCCGTTCTCGCGAACCGTGAACGCCAAGAGACCCACGGCGAGAGACCCAGAGAAGTAGCCGGCTCGCACCGTCGTACGTGACACCGCGCGCGTGCCGAGCGCGAGGCTTGTCATGACGAGGGCGTAACTCGGTACATCAGTCATGTAGCTCGTGCTCAAGCTCGCCCACATCGGCAACGCTGCGACCAAGATCGCGACGAAGAGGGCACGCCGCGGGCTCAGGAGCTGCCTTGCGAGATCGAACGTAGCGAGGAGGCCGACGACGCCGATGGCCGCGACCTCGATCTGCAGTGCGGCAATTCGATTCCCGAACAACGAAACGACGGGGAACGACAAGACGAGTTGACCGACGAGGTTCATTGCCGCCCAGTTGCCGCCTGTGACCTTGAGGGAGTGGGCGAACTGGAATGCGGCGGGCGCGTAGGCCCAGTCGTCGTTCCGTGGAATTCCCAAGGCCCCGAAGTGCCACGCATACGCGATCGGCGCGACGCCCCCGACAAGCGCAAGCAGCATCAGGGCGGCACCGACGGACGGAGCACGGCCACGCGTTCCGATCGGTGGCGCGTCGCCCGGTCTCTCGAGATCGACCCTCGTCACGGTCATCGGCAACGCGACGCTGACCATGACCGCAGGGGACTCTGCCGGGGACCGACTCACGCGTGTCGTCATCCTGAACCCGCACGCGCGCCGGCGTATAGGACGACGCGTTTGTCTAATGGTGGCGCCTCGGTATTGCTTCGTGTCGGGCTTGCGAAGACCGCAGCAATGGCTCCGACACAGGCAATCAGCCGGAAGATCGCTGCCGCGGTCGGCGTGGCGCCGAGAGTGGGAGGCAGCTCGAGGAGCAGTACGACAAAGAAGGTGGTGAGAGGCCACCGCCAGCGCGGCTGTAGGAGGTCCCAGACGAGCGCCGCGAACACAAACCCGGTCGTGTAGTACGAACGTGCGCTGGGATCGAGCATGATCCGGACGGCAACGACAACGAGCGCGACTCCTTGCCAACGGCGGAGCCTGACGGCAGCCAGACCGAGCGCGAGCGCCGCGCCGAACTGTGCCAGTCGATCCCATCGCGGGGTGCGCCGGGCGGCAACTCCGACCAGCCGCAGAACCGAGCCTGCATCAACAGGGATCGTGTAGTGCGCGGCGAGCAGTGTCTTGGGGTCCGCGACCACGAATGGCGCCCAAACCGCGAGACCGAGAAAGACCGCGATGGCCGACGCGATCCGCCGTCGCCCGTACGGCACCGCCGCGAGGAGCGGCAGGAACATGATCGCCCAGGGCTTGGCCGCGGTCGCCGCGCCGATCGCCGTTGCCGCCCACCACCAACTCGATCGACGCGCGATCGCATGAATCGCGAATGCTACGCAGACGATCGCGATGACGTCATCGATATGGAGCGACTGGAGTGCGAGATGGTCCCACTCGAGCAGGAATGAACCTCCTGCGAAGAGGAAGCCGCCGCGAGAGAGGAAATATCGAGACGCGACGTGGTCGGCGGCGTCGGCGAGGAGCCAGAGGACTCCGAGACCGGCGGCCAACACCACGACATGCGCGACGATCACGACGTGGCTGCCGCCAAGCTCGCGGAGTACCTGTGCGGCAAGGACGGAGAGCGGTCCGAACTGATCAGCGGGGATCACGTGATACAAGTGCAAACCGACGATGTGTCCGTGCGATCGGAGTCCGCCGAACGCGAGCGCGGCGGCTTGATTGAAGTACCGCCATGACACTGGAACCGTCGTTGGCATCCGCATCACAGCGATCACGGCCGACCAGGTCGCGAGGGCGATCCAGTCAACGCGGGTTTCGGCACCGCGCCGTTCACGGACGCGGGTAGCGGCGGCCGCCGGCCGGAACCTCGCTCGCCTTCGCACCGCTTCCACAGATCCTCCAAGTGCCGCGACGGCAACGAACTGAGCACTCGTTAGCCTGCGAAGGTAAGGATCCGCGAAGAACGGCGTTTGTACGCCATCACGATGTGCAGACCGCTGCACGCACTGCGTTCACGAACGTGACGTGGAGTTCGCCGCGATCCGCGCAGGCGCGCCGGAGCGATGCCGCGTGTACAGCACGGCTCAGAGCGCGGCGGATGGGACCGTGCGACGCCGTGACCGCCGAGCGCACACGGTCAGCGTGCGGCGGAAACCTGCGTGGCGTCCTTGCCGGATTCTTGAGTGTCTCTGGGGTTGCTCACACCTTGCGGATCGACACTCCGGGTATGCCGCCGCCAAGCAAGCGCACGTCGATGCGTCGTGCTCTTCAAGCGCGTGACGCAGGCCTCGCGCGGATCTCGATCGCAACCCGGGTGCTCGTCGCCGCTTCAGTTGCGGCGAGCGGGATGTTCATGGCCCTGGCCGCATGGGCGCAGCCAGGGCGCACCACCTCGGGAGTCTCCGCCAGGCAGGCTCGCGCGGCGGCTTCGGGCTCGTCGGCGTCCGGGTACGCCGGCAGCGCGGGCGGGCGGCGTGGGTACGGCGACGACCAGAGTCTCTCGCCGCCGACCACGCTGCCCGTACCGAGCGACCAGTACCCGAGTCCGGCGGTGGTCTCCGGGGCGTCGTGAGCGCGGGGAACGTCGTGCTGTAACACCGAGTCGCAGTGGAGTACGTGCCTTAGGTCCCTTGAGGTAAGGATCAGTCAAGATTGCGGCTGGGACCACCGTTTGCGCTTCGCTTTGGGTCGAGCACTGTCGATGAGCGAGTGCCGGCATCCGTCGGCTCCACGGAAGGACACGTGCAGTGACCATTTCAGCGGTGAGCAACTCAGCTGGTTACCCAGCCCCGGTACGCCCGCAGCAGGCGTCTCCGGCGCCCAAAGCGGCTGTCGCAGGGGTCGGCGGAGACGCCGACGGCGACAATGACGGCAGCAAGGGCGGGACGGTCGACATCCGCGCGTAACCGGCAGCACGACGGACGTCGCCCCGTTCCGACTCGTGACCAACGGCCGGGAAGGAGCGGGGCCGCGCCTCGGAGCGCTATGCCATCGCCGGCGTTTGTCGCGACGGGGTCAGCGGCAACGGCCAGGGGCGCGTTCGGATCGCGGCGTCGACTGTCGTGAGCTTCTACCGAGCGGATGCGCCGCCTTCGCCGTCGGCGCGTTGGTCCAATTCGTGCAGCCGGCGGGCCATGCCATGCAAGAGCGAATCGCGGAACGTGGGAATCTCATCCAATGCCTGCATGAACGCGACACGCGACAAGGCGACCAACGAGAGGGGGCCGACTGCCGTGATCGTTGCGTCTCGCGGCGCGGGATCGAACAGCGAGAGCTCACCGAAATAGTCGCCGGGTCCGAGCATGTCGACCTCGCGGCCACCGCGCGTAACACATGCACGTCCGCTCGCGATGAGGAAGAACGTTCCGCCCTTGTCGCACTCGCGCACCACAACATCGGAATCGCCGGCTTTGCGGGTATCGCCGAGTTCGGCGAGCCGGTCGAGTTGTTCGGACGTGCACGAACCGAACATCGGGATCTTGGAGAGATGGGCCCGATAGGGCGAGTCGTGATCGCCGACCATGTGCACCTTTGTCTCACTATGCGAACACGTCGGATCGTAACCATGCTGCATACTCCCGAGATTAAGAAATGAACAAGACTTCTTCCGCCGACCACCGGCCTCAAAGCCGGTGCTCGCGGACACCCGTCCCGGCAGGAGCGGCCGTCGCCATGATGCTGTAGTTCAAGGCTCGATCTGGCTCGTGGCGCGTCCGCGACCTGTTGTATCCGGCCTATCGTGGCTGCGTGCCGCGACGGCGTGATGACGATCCTGACGGCGAAGTTCGCCTGCCGCTCGGAGTCACGCCGGCGACCAATGGCGAGTATGTCCCGGAGGAGCCGACGCGGCACGATCTCGAGGTGGATGCGAGCGCGCTCGCGCGGGCCGACGATGCAGCGCGCGCGGTCGGGTTGGAGCGAAGACGGTTTCTACAGACGGCCGGTGGTGTCGCGGCAGTGCTCGCCACGATCGACCTCGCGGCGTGTAGTTCATCGGCGCGGACCGCGTCACCTCCGATAACGACGACAGCGCGGTCCACGACCTCTCGTCCGGGTGGTTCGTTCACGGTTCCGCCCGCACACGATGTCGAGGCTTGCGAGCACGCACTCGGCGGGAATGACCAGTTCGTGGTCGATGTACACACGCACCACGTGATGCCGGACGGGCCGTGGACCAAAAATGCACAACGTGATCGCCCCGAACTTCGGTGATCTCAGCGCCCGGCTCGACGAGATGGTGGCCACCGCTCACACGGGCAAGGTCGCAGCGTTCAAGGTGTACAGGGCGTGGGGTCCCGGCGGCCGAGGATTCTCTCTGGACGATCCCGCGATTGGGCTTCCGGTCATCCAAAAAGCGCTCGACCTCGGCGTAAAGGTCTTCATCGCGCACAAGGGTCTCCCGCTCGTGAACTTTGACCCGTCACACAACGGTCCCGATGACATCGTGGCCGTCTCCCGTCAGTTCCCCGATATGCAGTTCGTGGTGTTCCATGGCGCATGGGACAAGAACCACGTCGAGGGTCCGTACAACCCGAACGCGCGAATCGGCATCGATACCTTCCTGCGGGCGCTCGATGCACACGGCGTCCCGCCGAACGACAACGTGTGGGTCGACGTCGGAACGGTATGGCGAGAAGTACTTCGAGACCCCACAACCGCAGCGCACACGCTCGGCAAACTCCTCAAACGCGTCGGATCACACCGCGTCCTCTGGGGCACAGACGCGATCTGGTACGGGTCACCTCAAGCGCAGCTGAAAGCCTTCCGCGCGTTCACGATCTCGAACCAGTACCAAGACCAGTTCGGCTACCCATCGCTCAGCGAGAGCGTCAAAGACCAAGTACTCGGCCTCAACGCAGCGCACCTGTTCAACCTCGACGTCCACGCCACCCGTTGTGCCCTCGCGAGCGATCCAATTACCACTGCGCGGACCACCGCCGCGCATCTACGCGAAGAACAAATACTCCCTGCCGCGTTCCGACCGAACGGTCCCACCACCCGACGCGAGATGCTCCAATGGCTCGCCTCGCCTGCGACGAATTGGTCACCGCTCTGAACCCAGGCCCGCGACTCGCAGGCATCGCCCGCAACGGAACGGCCGCGCCTGGCCGCGGCTTCGCCGCGACGAGTCCGGCGAATACGGTGATCTCGTCGTGAGCGACGAGATCACTGCGCGGTCGTGACGCTGTTGCGACGGGCGGCTGCTGCGCGTCGCGGTGCGAGGATCCGCACCAGCGTCATGAAGAGCACCAGGCTCGCGGTGAGCAGGCACGCCCATTGGAAGAGGGCGTTTCGTCGGTCGGTGCCGGCGGTGAGGCCGTGGACGGTGGCCAACGCGAACAGCGGATAGCTCGAGAGGTGGATCGAATGCCAGACGCGCCGCGAGAGCCGGCGCATCGCGAGCGACGTGAGTTCGATTGCGAGCAGCAGGTACAACGCCACGATGCCGAGCGAAACGGCGCCGGGTCGGTAACTCGAGAGCTGAGGTACGAATAGCTCGGCCAGGCCAAATTTGACGAACGGGTCGAGCGCGAGACCGAGGAGGTGCACGCCAACTAACGCAACGCAGAGCCCGGCGGCAAAGCGATGCACATCGAGCACCCACGCCGGGGCCGGTCGTCGCACGAGACGGGTTGAGAGTTGGAGACCGCCGATCAGAGTCAGCGAGACGAGTGCCCATGCGATGATCCCGGCCGCGCGCGCGGTGTACCACCAGGTGTGAGAGGGCACCGATTGAGTGTAGGGCCATGACCGTTCAGCTCCCTCTCGTGGCGGTATGTACGACGCTGCCCGCGTTGCCGGCCTGGGCGCCGGTGTTCGACGTGGCTCCGGGGTTGTTCGTCGACGCCGTCGATGCTGCTACTGATTGCGCCGCGCCGGTTGAGCGATTGGCAACCGCGATAGCGGTCGCAACCGAGAAGAATGACGTGACGCTGAGTCCGGCGAGAACGATTCGGGTCGTCGCAGCAGGGTGTCGACGCCGGGTTCTCGGAGACGGCGCGGCCGGCGGCGTCGACGTCGTCGAATCGGTGTTGTCGCTCGGTGTCGGGCCGGGTCGGCCTGATGTCGCTCGACGTTCTTGGAGTCGGCGCAGCCGCTCCACCGCGTCATTGGGCAACGGGTTGTCATTCATTGTTCGCCTCTCGTAACCGCGGCGCCTTCAGCGCCGATCTGGGTCGAGCGCGCACTGTCGTCGTGCTCGCGCTCTCGTACCGATGCTTTCGAAACGGTCGCCGTGCTCGCCGCAGCGGCGCGGACACCGTTCCGGCTCGCCGCCGACGCGGTCGCCCCGCCGAGGCCGAGCGCCCCGGCGTTCGCGGCCAGCGCGACGGCGCCTGAGGTCAGGCTCATCGTGAGCGCCACGGCGAGTGCAATTGCTTTGGGTCTGTCCATGTCGGGTCTCCTGGCCTCAGGCGGGCTGCGCACGCTGTGTGCTTCGCCCGGCGGATCTACAAGAGAGTCAACCGAGGGGCCGTGAAGGCCAACGGTGACGGTGCATGAAGCTTCTGTGAAGCGGATCCGTGGGCGAGCGGGGCGGTCTAGCGTCTCGAGGTGTGAGCACAAATGCGAAGCCGCGCATCGTCGTCGCCGACGACGAAGCGCATATCCGCGATGTGGTGCGCGGATACCTCGAGGCCGAAGGTTTCGAGGTGGTGCCGGCAGCCGACGGGAGCGAGGCACTTCGACTCGCGCTGGAGTGCCGCCCCGATCTGGTCGTGCTCGACGTCGGGATGCCCGGTATCGACGGCATCGAAGTCCTTCGGCAACTACGTACAGCGTCCGACGTGTACGTCATCATGCTGACCGCACGCGCCGAGGAGGTCGACAAACTCGTTGGTCTGGCGGTCGGAGCCGACGACTACATGACCAAGCCGTTCAGCCCCCGGGAGCTTGTCGCTCGAATCAAAGCGGTGCTGCGACGTGCGCGGAGCTCGGCGGCCGCGGGCGATGGGGAGCGTCTGACTTTCGCGGGGCTCACGATCGATGTTGCCCGCAGGGAGATCCAGCGGAACGGCAATCGAGTCGAGTTGAGCGCACTGGAATTCGATCTGCTCGTCGCTTTGGCGCGATCGCCCGGCCGAGTGCTCACCCGGAGGCAGCTACTGGAGCAAGTGTGGGGCTGGGACTTCTTCGGCGACGAGCGGGTTGTTGACGTTCACATTCGAAGTATCCGCCAGGCACTCGCAGATCCGGCTGACACACCGACACTGATCGGTACGGTGCGCGGCGTCGGGTATCGATTCCTCGGGAACGCGGAGTGAAGCGCCTCCGCCGCCTCGACGTCCGGCTGTTCGCGTCGTACGCGCTCGTCGTGGTCGTTGTCGTAGCGGCGCTGGTGCTGACCTTTGCGTTCCGGGCCCCGACCCTCTTTGCCGACCGGATTCACAGCGCCGGCGCCGCGGGGCGCACCGAGACCGAGTCGCACCGCGCGTTCTCCAGCGCGCTCTGGAGCACGTTGCCGATCGCGCTCGTCGTCAGCGCCCTCGCCGCGGCCCTGGTCTCGGCCTTCGTCACCCGCCAGATCCTCCGGCCGATCGCGGCCGTGCGTAGTGCAACGGCGCGACTCGCCGCCGGTCGCTACGACGAACGCGTCGCCGAACCCGCGGCGCTCGAACTGGCCGCGCTCGCCGGTGACGTGAACCGGCTCGCTGACGCCCTGCAACACACCGAGGCACGGCGCGCCCGCCTGATCGGCGAAGTCGCGCACGAGATGCGAACTCCGCTGACCGCGATCAACGGGTTCATCGAGGGCATCCTCGACGGTGTGTTCCAACCCAGCGAGGAGATCCTCGCGAACGTCGGCGAGGAGACCGCCCGGCTCCAGCGCCTCGCGACGGATCTTGCGACCCTGTCGCGTGCCGAGGAAGGGGCGTTGGAGCTCGACCTGACCGGCGTCGACCTGCGGGAGCTCGTCACCTTCGCTGCGACGAGGCTGCAACCGCAGTATGACGACAAGGGCGTCACGCTCGCGCTCGGGGACGGACCGGCGGTCCCCGTGCTCGCTGACCGAGATCGCATCGTCCAGGTTCTGACCAACCTGCTCGGCAACGCGCTCACGTACACACCGCCCGGTGGTCGCGTCGCCGTGCAGACTCGGGAGCACGGGGGTACTGCGTCGGCGACCGTCTCCGACAATGGCGTGGGCATTTCCGCCGCCGACCTGCCCCTGGTCTTCGAGAGGTTCTTCCGTGTGCCCGGGCTCGAGCGTCCGCCCGGTGGGAGCGGAATCGGACTCACCATCGCCGCCGGAATCGCTCGCGCGCACCACGGCGAGATCCGAGCCGACTCGAGCGGCCCGGGCCGCGGAGCCACGTTCACGCTCGAGCTTCCCTCCGGCACCGGCACGGCCTGACAAGCTTCATCCGAGCTTCACACTGTCGCACGCAGGTGCTTCACCCGGACGCGGTCTCCTGAAGTCCTACACCCGCTCGACGAGCGGGTCGGTCCGAACGGAGACCCAATGGCAACGGCAATCGCACACGAGCAGCGCACGACGAACGCGAATCGTCGTGCACACGTCATGGGCACCGAGGCGCACGTCATCGTCGTCGCCGACGACGCCGACTACCTCGCCCAGGTCGCGATCGAACGCCTACAGCAGCTCGAGGCACGCTGGAGTCGCTTCCTTCCCGACAGCGAGATCAACCGGCTCAACGACCACCCGGGTGTACCGGTGCTCGTCGCGCCCGAGACGTTCCAGCTCATCGCGCACGCGCTCGAGGGGTGGCGGATGACGCAAGGAAACTTCGATCCGACCATCCTCGCCGACCTGTGTGCCGAGGGATATAACCGCACATTCGAGCTCCTGGCTCGTCCGAAAGCGTCTTCGCGTGAGGTGGTGCGCGGCGACGCCGACAACGGGCGAACCCCGGCGGCACGCGATCATGCGCCCGACATTCGTCTCGATCAGATCGTCGGCACGGTGCGAATCGGACCGAATACGAGCTTCGATCCGGGCGGGATTGGCAAGGGATTCGCCGCCGATCTCGTTGTCGCGGAGCTCCTCTCCAGTGGCGCCCGCGGCGCACTCATCAGCGTCGGCGGCGACCTGCGCGCCGCGGGCGAGACGCCCGAGGGGAGTTCCTGGGGCGTCGCGATCGTCGACCCGCTCGACCCGCAGCGTGTGATCGGAAATCTCTGCATCGCATCCGGCGCCATCGCGTCGAGCTGGCGCACCAAGCGCACCTGGGTGGGGCCCGACGGCCGGCTGCGACATCACATCATCGATCCGCGCACCGGGAGATCAACGGCCAACGGCGTCGCGGGCGTCACCGTCGTCGCCGCGCAAGGTTGGCGGGCCGAGGTGCTCGCGAAGGGGGCGTTCCTCGCGGGCCCCGTTCAAGGCGCGGCACTGATCGCTGAATCCGGCGCTGCCGGAATCGTCATTGCCGACGACGGGACGTTGCATCCCGCGGGAGGCATCGACGCGTTCCTCGTGCCCGTCGCGGAAGGCGACCACTGAGGCTCCGCGTCAAGTCCACTCATCGTCCATCATCTTGAAAGAAGGGATCATGCGAGTTTGGATCGATCAGAAGGCTTGCGTCGGGAACGGCATCTGCGCGGAGATCTGTCCCGACGTGTTCGTGCTCGCTGACGGAGACATCGCGTACGTGCAAGACGGGGACCGACTCCTTGCCGGCGGTGAAGCGGGCGTCCTCTCGGTACCAACTCGGCTCGAAGCATCGGTGATAGAAGCAGCCGAAGAGTGTCCGGTCGCGTGCGTCTACGTAGAGGACGACTGAGTGGTCGCGCCCGCGGGAACTCTGCGCCGACCTCACGATCTTGTCGGCAAGCCGCCGTCAGTGTGCGGCCGCGGCATCGTGCGACCCGGTGCGGGCGCCGACGATCTTTCGAGTGTTAGACACTGAACCAGATGCGATGCGCGAGGACGGCGTCGGCGATATCGGCAACGCGATGGCGGGTCGTTCGGGCGTGTTCTCGCATGAGCACCAATGCCTGATCGGGAGTGCAGTCTGCTTGGACTGCAACGCGCTCTCGTGCGCGCGTGATCTTCGCGGCGACCTCGCAGCCCTCTTCGGTGGCTCCCTCCGAAAATTCATCGTGCGTGGTTGGGTGTTCGTATCGAGCGGTGGGGCAGGTCGTACTGGAGGAGGGCAATGCAGTCACGGCTGTTGCTCGCACATCCGGCACAGGTCCACGGGTCAAGACGTTCGAGGTAACCGTGAGCGGGCGTCCAACATCGTCCGCAGTTCCCGCAACGCCATCGCGCCGGACCCAGATTCACGACGAGATGCAACGCACGAGCATCGCACGCGGGACACAGGTGCGACCCGAACTACCACTCGCCTACATCGACAGGCACGAACGTGTCAGTGAACACCTGCATTCGGTACCCTTTCACCATCGACCATTGCTACGAGCATCCGCTGTTGCGGCGGAAACCGGCAGGGCCGTCGGTCATCCGTTCGAACCACATGCGAAAGGACTTTGGACCCTGGCGTGGCGATGGTGAGCGACACACGATGAGCAAGCGAGGAATAGGGCCGCTCGGTGGTCCCCCAAAACTCCCGCAGGGCTTTGTTGCACACCCGAGCGCCCACTCCCTCGCTCTGTGGACCGCCTCCACGAAGCGTTACCTGGCCGACGCGGCCTCAACGCGACGACATCATCGAGTCGCAGTCCCGCTTTACCGAGGGGAGTCGCGCCTCGATTTCGGGTGGCAGCGAGATCTCCGTGCCCGCCATGTGCTGTCCTTTCAGATCGTGATCGGAACGTGAAGAGGCATATCGAGTCGAACGTGCCTACAACTGCGCGAGCAATCGACCACAGTGGATCCTCGACCGCGGATCATCGCTGTCTTCACGACACCGGGGAGGACGGTAGCCACGGCGACCAGTCTCCTGACCGGTCGGTGGTTTGTCCGACCTCGATCAGATGCCCGTCTGGGTCGCGGATGTAGCAGCGGATTTCATACCGGTGTTGCTTCGGCGGCGTCAGGAATTGAGCACCGCGGGCGCTCCATTCGGCGTACACGGCGTGCATGTCGGCGACCCGAATGTTGAGGAAGCTGCTGACCCGGTTGCCGTCGCGGGGCGCTTCCAGCGTGACCTCCGGCTTGTCGTCGGTCGGGCCTCCGCCACCATTGATGACGATGAAGCTGTTGGCGAGTGCGACATTCGTCGGCCCTCCGTCGAGGGCCACCATGCCGCGAGCGGCCCGATGGCTGACACCTGGGTGACGTACCCACCGGACGTGAACGTCCCTGGTCGGGTCCATGTTCTCGGAGATCTACGTCGCCGCGCTGACATCGCTCCATAGTCAGAGCCGATCGGAGCGCGGACCGGCCTCGGCAATCACCGCGGCAGGGCGCAGACCAGGGACTCACACGGTTCGACGGGCGACGTGAATCGGCATGCTGAATCGGCGGCCGAAGAGAGCGGCTGATCGTCGAGAGGAACCAGAACATGAACACGACCAGCCCGACCGTCGTACTGGTTCACGGCGCGTTTGCCGACGCGTCGAGGAACGGGGTCATCGCCGAACTCGATGCCGCCGGTGTCGACGTTCTCGCGCCGCCGAACCCGCTGCGGGGAATCGGTGCCGACGCCGCGTACCTCACCGGCTTCGTCGACAATCTCGCTCGTCCGACCGTCCTCGTCGCCCACTCGTACGGCGGAGCGGTCATCACCCAGGCCGGCGGCGACGCGCATGGCGTCGTCGGGCTCGTATTCGTCAACGCGTTCGCGCCCGAGGCCGGCGAGCAGGTGGCCACGATCAACTCCCGCTACCCCGACGTCCCGCTCGGTGCCGCGCTCCGCACTCTCACCTACACGAGCGAGCGCGGCGAGCAGGCAACCGACGCGTTCGTCGACCACGCGTCGTTCTACGACGCAGTGTGCGCATCGTGAAGTGGGTGAACAGTCGTGCGGCGTACGATCGAGGTCATCCCGGAGGAGACGATCTCCTAAGCGTCACGGCCACGTGCGGCTACCTCGAGCGGCTCGAGCTCTGACCGGGCATACCGCTCCGCGATGATGCCGACAAACGTCTTGATGCGTGCGCTGATGAACCAGTCGTGCACGAGCCGCCGCACCGTTGCCTCGATTCGTGACCGGTCGAGGGACGCGAACCGGTGGTCGAGGTCCGCGACCGCACCTCTCACCATGCTCTCTTCGTCAGGGGCCTGAAGATCCATCGATTCGACGCCCTCTCGGCTCAGCGGAGTTGCGTTCAGGTAATACCCAGTGCCGGGCTGCCGTGGCGTCGCTCGGAGCATGTTGTCCCGCAATTCATCTCCGGCGGCGACACCGTGTACCGCGCGCGCGTGTATTTCCGAGAGACCGTGCCGGGAGCCGTCGAATAGTGGGCCCGCAACCGAGGGCGCATCGGCCGCGCGGTTGCGTTCGAGTTCGTCAAGTGCGGCTTCGACGTCGGGCGAGCGTGAGCCCGTAGCCGTTCAGCAGGTCGTTGCATGCGACGCGCTCTCGCGTTCGGGCTTCGACGAGCATGAAGCGACCGTCGCCACGCACACGACGGCGGGCTTTGACCAGCTCGAGTCGCTGCCGCCGCGCGCCGACCGATCATCAGTCGCAACCTCGAAAAGGTGCCTGGCGGGCGGCCCCCCATCCCTGTGAGTCGCCATGCTCCGATAGCTGAGCTCGCAGCCGTTGCCGACCGTTATCCCGTCTTTCGCGTCGAACCTCGCGCAGAAGCCTGACCGGGCGGTCCCAGCGGAAGAGGTCGATGCCAGGCTTCCCATATCCACGGGTAGCGCCAGAGTTGCGAGTGGGTCTGGCGTAGGGAGCGGCGCAGGGCGCGGCGACGACGGTGTGCGTGGGGCACCCATTCGTGGAACTGCACCAGGATCACGTTGATGCGTTCTGACCAGCCGGTGTCGATGAGGCGCTGCAGAACGTCGTACTCGCCGCCTTCGATGTTCAGCTTCAGCAGGTCGACGTGGGCGATGCCGAGCTCGTCGAGAACGGCTGCGACGTCTCGAATCTCGACGATTGCGGCGTCGTGCATCGACGAGGTTGCGTAGACGGTAGAGCCGGGACCCTGCAGGGTGAGTGTCTGCTTCTCGTCGCGTGCGCCGAGTCCGCATTCGTAGACCTGCACGTTCGGCAATGCGGTGACCCGCGCGTTGAGTCGGGCGAAGGCCTTGGGGTTCGGTTCGAATGCGTAGACGGATGAGCCGGAGCGTTGGGTCATCGCTGCTGTCCAGGCGCCGACGTATGCACCGGCGTCGACGACGACGCTTCGCTCGTCGAGGTCGAAGTCGACCGTCAGGTGGGGATTGACGGCTCGAGCTCGGAGGAACGCGTAGATCGCCCGGCTATACGAGAAGTGCTCGAGAAATGCGCGCTCGGGAGCACTTCGTTCGACGCGGCGGAGCACCGACGCCCGAGGCAACCGGAGCAGGCGCCGCATTGGATACTCCACCGAAGCCACCAACAGAACCCCCGCCTCGCACGGGGTCCGTCCCGATCGCTATGCGTCCTCCAACGGGATTCTCACACGACCAGCCGTTGCCATCAATGCGTGGATCCGCAAATGACAGCGCAGGTAACCAGACATATGGGGCAGATGTCCGGCAGATGACGAACATGCATTGCTCCGCTGGGTCGTTGTGAACCTGCAGGAACTGATGGTCGGTCGCGATTGCGAGAACGACACGCGCGGTTTCCGGTTCGGCCGCGGTTCCGCTCATCGGACACGACCGGGATTCGCAGGTCGGCTACGAAGTGGTATGCCGAGTGCCGTGAGTCGCCGGCGAGGGCTGCGCCGGTCGTGAAACGGTGAGCACGCATGCCGATTGCACGCGCGGCCTCGACATTGAAGGGCGTGTCATCGACAAACAGGGTGGACGCAGCCTCGAGCTGGTGTCGCTCGAGGAGGAGGCGAAAGATCGCGGGGTCGGGTTTGGCGATACCTTCGACGCCGGAAACGACGATGCCCTCGAAGCACGCAAGGAACGAGAACCGGGCGCGCAGTCGCGTGAACGAGTCGTGGGGCCAGTTCGTCAACGCGAAACAGCCCAGCGATCGGTCGTGCAGCTCTTCGCGGATCTCGGTGGCAGGTGTGATCGCCCCGAGAATCATCTCGTCCGGTCGTCGAGCCCGTCCAACATGGAGGTGACGATCGACACGAGGTGTTTGCCCAGCATCGCGGCAAACGGCGACGGCTCGGTGTTGTCCTCCAGGGATCCTTCGAGCTCGATCTCCGAACCCACGATCACCGGATCGGAAAGCGACACGGGAGGTGAGTCGAACGCGAGGACCTCGGCGACTTTGCTCGGCGGCAGACCGGCTTCCGCGGCGAGTTCAGCGATGGTGGCGGGTCGACCCAGCGTCGACTCGAGCCGCGAGCGCGCCCGCCGGACACACACCAGCGCGTCGCCGGCGTACACCGGGAGTCGAATCGCCCGGCCGATATTCGCAACCGCCCTGATGATCGCGTGACGGATTCGTCCGGTGGCATACGTCGAGAACCTGAACCCCGGACGCCAATCGAACTTCTCGACCGCATCGATCAAACCCATGTTGCCTTACTGGATCAGGTCGAGCAGTGGAAGTCCGGAGGCTTGGTGACGCAGGGCGATCGAAACGACCAGCCGGAGGTTGGCGTGCACAAAGGTGTCCCGGGCCTCCTCTCCGGCACGAACGATACGGAGCGTGCTTGCCCGCTCGGTCGGCGGCACGGTGTTCGCCGTCATGGCTCGAAGCGCATGCTTGCCGCGTTCGATGCGCTGCGAGAGGTTTACCTCCTCTTCCGCCGTCAGCATGGCGAAGCGGCCGATGTCATTCAGGTAGAGGCGCAACAGATCCTGGTCGCCGGGTTCGCCGGCGCGCACCGGAGTGGACATCGTGCGTCTCTCGTTCATCATCGGAGCTATCGAGCCGACGGTTCGCGAGGAAACGCGTAAGTCGACTGTTCACGAGTGTGTCGTCGACGCGCTCACTGCGAGCGGATTCGATGCGTACGGCATCGCCGCGATGGGCGCACCCAGCTTCTCGTTCATCACCAACGTCGTCGAGCTCGTTGCCCGGCAGGGCGGGCGGGTCGTTTACCGCCGCCGTGACGAGCCCGACGTAATTGCCGCACTCTTCCAGGTCGAGGAGGCGGTGCTGTCGAGCCTGGAATTCGTAGACGACCGCGCGTGACTCAGTCCGGAAACTCGCAGCTGCGGTTGGCGTTGATGTTCGGCGCCCGTCGCGTTATCGACGACACGTCCGGTCGGTGGCTGAAGACCCGGCAGGAATAGGGCTGGGATCGGGTCGGTACAAATCACGCTCGTCGGCCATTCACGGACTTACGACGCGTGTGTTACGCCGCCGTGTCGTGCCGGTCGTAACGGCCTCGTGTGTTGTGCCCTCCCCGGTCCTTTTGTCTGTAACGGATATCACTCGCATTTTTGACGCTCTGGTTAGTCTCCGGGTCGGCGAGGCCTGAGGGCTCGGATGTTCCGTGAGCCTGAAGGAGATTTGGAGACCCCCCGATGAAACTTCGCGCCTTCGCGATCGCGACGATGACTGTGGCTCTGATGTCGACGGGCGCATCTCCCGGCTTCGGTACGCCCGTGTTCGACTCCGGTCGTGTGCCGGCGGTGGTCAGCTTCGTCGGCGACTTCAACGTCACGTTCGGCTCGACTCAGATCGCAATAGCGTTCACTCGGCGTGACGCGCCGTATGCGGTCGTCGATCTCGCACGGTCCGGCGCCGCGATCCGCTCGCCCGACTGCACATGGCTCGCGTGGGTCGCCACGCCTTGCGCGACTCACGACTTCTGGCAGACACGACTCGCTGAAGCGAACACGAAGATTGCAACCGATGCCTACGTCGTCGACCTTGGCATCAACGACACCGCAGCCCCCGGCACGCCGACCGGTCGCGGGTACACGGGGTATCCGGGGAAGATCGACTGGATGATGCGTCTCTTCGGCGGCAAACCCGTGCTCTGGACAAACCTGCCCTGCGCGATCGAGCCACCCGCGCGCGCAGTGGGCTGCGCGGTTGTGAACGCGTCGCTTGCCGCCGCCATCCGGCGGTGGCCCAACCTCACCGTCGTCGATTGGGCGACAGTCGCGGCCGCCCACCCTGAATACATGTCCCCGCGTTTCGGTGCCGGGCTGTACACCAGCGTGGGCGCCTCCGCGTGGGCGAACACCGTCGTCGCTGCCACCGACCGGGCTCTGGCCGCGAGAGCGCATCCTGCCCACAGACCGGCCGCAGCCCGGGCGGCGGAACCGGGCAACCGCGGCGCCGATCGTGTCGCCGCTGCCGTCACGCTCGTGGGTGACTCGAACATCACGTTCGGTTCGACGCAGATCGCGATCGCGTTGACGCAGCGCGACGCGCCCTATGCCGTTGTCGATCTCGCCCGGGGCTCGACGACAATTCGCACGTCTGATTGCTCCATCGGTCTGACGACATGTTCGACGTTCAACTTCTGGCGGACCCGACTCGATCAAGCGAATGCAAGGATTGCAACCGATGCCTACGTGGTCGATCTTGGGATCAACGACACCGCGGTGCGTGGCACCCCCACTGGTCGGGGGTACTTCGGATACGCGGCGAAGATCGACTGGATGATGCGTCTGTTCGCCGGCAAACCCGTGTTCTGGACGAACCTGCCGTGCGCGATCGAGCCGCCCGCGCGCGCGGTGGGCTGCGCCGCCGTGAACGCGTCGCTCGCCGCGGCGACCCGGCGGTGGCGCAACCTCACGCTCATCAACTGGGCGTCAGTGGCGGACTCACACCCCGGGTACATCGCCGCGGGCGACATCCACTACCGCACCGCAGGTGACCTGGCCTGGGCCACGACGGTCGCGAGCGCCCTCGACAAAACCTTCGGGCAACCGACGCCAACCGTTCACACCCGATAGACAACGATGAGGGGGTGACACGAACGCCGCCGTCTAAGAATTCGTCTAAGAATTCTACTGTTTCGTGGTGTCGCAGCAGTTGCATCCGATCGCACGATGTCGCACATGACCTGCGACGTTGCGTTGTGGCGCGACTCGGCACGACGCGATGAATCTCGACTGCAGCGACTGGGGGTCAAGAGGTCGCGGGTTCGAATCCCGCCGGCCCGACAAGGAAAGTCTGGTGCGCGGTACTCGTCGGGCTACGAGCCGGTGGTGCGAGCGACGATGTAGATATTCGCTCCGGGCATGCAGAGCTCGGGATGGTGACCGAGGTAGCGGGCACTCAGATCCGCGGCGGCGAGGGCCTCGATGACGCCGAACCCGGCGCTGTTTGCGAGTCGGCAGGCTTCGTCCGGCGAAAAGAGTGACGCGTGGTGCTCGCCGACGGATCCGGCGAATCGTGCGGAGTCTTCACGCCACGTGATTCCAAGTTCGTCGCAATAGTCCGTTGTGAGCGCGAAGTCGACAACGACGACCGCCGACTCCGATGCCTTGGCGATTGTTGCGAGTGTGGCGGCCGTCGTGGCCTTGTCCAGGTAGACGGTGACGCCCAGCCAGTTCCATGTCGCGCGGCGTGGGAGGGACATGGTCTCGAGGCGAGGGCGTGCCGCCAGGCGAAGGTGTCCAGTCCGGCGCCCAACAGCACATACTGGGAGCGGTTCTCCGCCAGGCCGGCCACGGCGACGTCTTCTGCGAGGCGCGCTCGGACTGGGAAAACCGTGCGGATTGCGGCGGACAGCGCGGGCGTCAAGCGTGGACGTGCGGATGCGACACCGGCGAACAGGGCTTCCGGGAGCAGTTCGCGGGCGATGGGATCGTCGAGGATCCATGGCGGAGGATCCTGCTCGCGGTGCGCCGCTCTTGCCAACGCGGCGCCCATGGCCGTGCGACTTGCGGAACCAGCCTTCACGTCTCGGAGCGTACCGAACACCCGCGACGGCTCGATGCTCTGGAACAGCTGCCGGTCGCGACTGCCAAACTCCGGCGGAAGCGCCGGTCGAGAGCAATGTGAACCGGCGTGAAGTCGCCGACGCAGCCGCCGATGCTCACGCCGGCACGTAGCCGCGCGTCGGAGCACGCCAGGCAACGACTGTCGGGGTGCGCGGGCTCTTTTTGAGTCGTGTGGCCTAGGGCGATTGATGTCGCTGCAATCTAGAGTCGTGCAAGGCGTTCGCGGGCCAGGACCTTTCGGGTTTGGTGCGGGCGGTGTGCGTATTGGTGGGGGCACTTGTGGGGGTGCGTGTGAAACGGGCAGTCGTTGCTGTCGGGGTCGGCCTGTTGTCGATGGTGATGCTCGCGGGTCCGGCCGACGCGTTCTCTACCGCTGCGGTGACGCCGATCCGTTTGATTCCGGTGAACGCCCGGAACTACCGGAACGGGGTTCCCGGCGCGTGGGCGTCAGGGGCGGTGTATACGCACTGTGGTGCGATCGGCGTTGTGGCGGTGTTCGTCAACAACTCGTCCACGCACGTCAGTACCGGCCGACAGACGTACACCATCTCGATTCAGGTTGAGCGCGGTGGTGTCTGGCAGGCCGTAAAGGGTTCGGAAGTCCGGAGCTATCGGCCGAGCCGTCAGCACGAGCGATACGAGTTCGATCGGTACATCAATGCGGGCTGGCAGTACAAGTATCGGGTGATCGTTCAGAACCACACCAGCGCACCGTTGCTGGGAACGATGTGGGTGAACGCAGCCGCGAACGACAGCTATCCAACCGACCATGACCTGGCCGACTGCCAGTAGTCGGGCGAGGACGAGCATGAAACGATCAATCGTTGCCATCGTCGTCATCGTGGCGTCGATGCTGATGCTGACGGGGCCGGCGACCGCGTTCTCTACGACGACGGTTGCGCCGATCCGACAGATTCCCGTACCCGCGCAGAACGCTGACACCGGAAGCGCCGGGCTGTGGGCGACGCAAGGTGTGTGGACGAAGTGCGGCGCGATCGGTGTCGATGCCGTGTTCTCCAACGGTTCGTCTGATCCGAGGATCGCCACCGGCCAACGGACCTTCACCATCTCGATCGAGATCAAGATCAGGAATGCGTGGGTGCATGTAGCTGGGTCCGAGGTCGAAACCTACCGGCCAAGCCGTCAACATCACCGATACGAGTTCGACCAGTCCGTCAAGGTTGGCTGGCACTCCACCTACCGGGTACTCGTCACAAACCACACGAGCGCGCCACTGCTGGGCACGATGTGGGTAAACGCTTCCGCCAACGACAACAATTCCGCCGAGCACGACAAGGCCGATTGCAAATAGCCGGGTTGAGCCGGCGCTTCGAGTGCTGAATGAAGCTGTAACCACATAGGTCCAAACGATCTCGCGTTGAGCCCGGCACTACGAAGGTTCATGGCACCTGGGGTAGGCCGCTTTCCCAGAACAGCGACTTGCCGGTCGTCGCGTCGATCGGCTCGATGAGGTTCCCGAACTCGCACTGAGGCGGCGGACGTCTGGCGGCGCCGGGTGATGGGGGAGGCGCGAGACGGCCGGGTATCGGAACGTCGTGGCCGACGATCATCCAGACCAGTCGGCTGACCTTCCTCCGGGTCGGAGGTGTCACGAATCTCCGGTACGACGTGAGGTTGCCCAGGAGGAGTTGGTAGGTGCTGTGGCCGGGTCGTACCGGAAGCCAGAACCGCTGCGCCGTCTTCCATGCCTGCTTCGCAGTGACCACGGGTCGGGTGATCGTCGCCGGGTCGAGCACCTCCTGTCCGCCGTCGAGCACGAAATGGCGGGCAACGCGATGCGGAACTGGCATCACGAGTGTTTGCGGCGAGAGATCTGCGTCTGTGCACGATTCCGCGACGGCGGCCGGAGCGGGGGTAAAGGCGGAGAGCGTGATGCGGTCTTGCCGCGCTGCGGGCGGGTAACGCCGGAGCTCGTTGATCTTGACGTACGCACCGAAGCCCGTCGCGCCTACCCGGCTGGACTGCGCCCATTTGAGGTATGCGCTCGGCAAGCAGGCATGCCGGATGCTCTCACCACAGGTGAAGACCGACAGGGGCCCATTGACCACGCGGGTCGCGCGTGCGGCGACGACCTGGCTCGCGGCGGTGCATGCGTACCCACGATCCGCGTGCGTCGCACGCACCTTCGCGTACGCGGTGCCGTCGTAGGTTCCGAACTCGTAGTGGATGATGCAGTGGGTGACCTTGAATGCTTGCTCGGTGTTGATCGGTCCCCGAATGACCCGATGCACGCCGAGCAGGAGCGGCGCGCCGTTCGCTCCGGCCCCGCTGCTCAACGTCGCGCTCAGGGCGACCAACGTCGCGGTGAGGACAGCGAGGCTCCTGCCGATGCGTTTCATCGTGCGGTACTCATCCGCGGGATCGTACGCACGACCTCCCGTTCGCGGAATGGTGGCGGTTTCGAATTCACCTCACGTTTCGGGAACTGCGATTGCGGGACTCCGAGGACCTTGTGCGAACCACTCATATGGATTGTCGGTACCCGAAGAATTCGTGGTCCTCGTTGTAGCCGCCGTAGCCGCCGCCGATCTCGGAGAAGTCCGCGACGAACTCCACGCCCTTGATCCACTTTACCTGTTTGAAGCCGAGTTGCGTCTCGTTCCGCAGCCGCAGCGGAGCGCCGTGACCAAACGACAGGGGTTCGCCGTTCATGTCGTACGCGAGCATCGTCAGGTGGTAGCTCATCTGCTCGATCGGGTGCGCGTCGTAGTAGACGCCTTCGTCGGCGCCGTCACCAAGCGAGTAGAAGACGACCCACTTGGCCTCCGGCTGCGGCTGCACCAGGTCCATGATGGTTTGCATCGATACGCCGCGCCATTTGGCGATGCCCGACCAACCCTGGATGCAGAAGTGTTGCGTGATCTGCTCATGGTGGGGGAGCGCGCGCAGCTCGGCCATGGAGAGGTCAGCAGGGTTGTCGACGAGACCGTTGACGCGTAACTGATACTCGACGAAGTTGCCGTCGAACAGCGATTTGTACTCGTCCGAGTCGGGGTACTGACCGTTGTGCCAGAAGTAGGGCGAGATGTCATTGTCGGTGTACTCGCCGGGAGTGGAGTCGACGTGCTCGAACAGGCGCTGCGCCGGACCGATCAACGCGAACCCGACCCGCTGCACCACCCGAGGATGACGCAGGGTGAACGGCGTCGCCGCCACCCACCCGACGATGACCAGACCCATTGAGACTGCGAAGATCGAGAAACCAACCCAGCTGTCGTCGTTACGAGCGGCGTAGATGTGGTTGAGATTGTTCAACGCGCCGGTCGTGAACACCAAGGTCACGTGCATCACGATGAAGAACAAGAACCAGACCAGCACCAGAAAATGCAATGACCGCGCCGTCTGGATGCTGAGCGCCTTGCTGATCCGCTTGAAGCGGGTGGAGAGCGCCGGCGACATGCCCAACCCGGTGATGAGCGCGAGTGGGGCGGCGATGAAGATCGTGACGAAGTAGGCGAGAAGTTGCAGGCTGTTGTATGCGACCCAACCGTTCTCGGTTGGCCAATGCAGCGACAGGTATTGGATCAGCACCGACACTGCATTGGGAAACACGGCCCAGCTGGTCGGCACCACACGCCGCCACTGCCCGGTCGTAAAGAGCAGCACGTAGAAGATCACGCCGTTCAGCAGCCAGAGGAGATCGGTACCGAGATGCCACCAGCGGGCCAGGCCGATGGAGTGCCGAATCCCCGGGAGGCCGACCTGTCCGGGCAAGCTGATGGAGTCTTGCTTCGCGGTCCACAACGGCTCGGCCGGGACTGGCCTCTGCACGCGGAACCAGTCCTTGCCCGGCGTGCTGTGCCGAGTCCAGTACAGCCGAGGGTGGTCACTGAGGATCTGCACCCCGGACCGGATGATGAAGATCAACAGGAACAGGTTGAAGAAGTGCAGAACTCCAATCCAGATCGGCAGGCCGGCGTTCGCTCTCGTGCCGGCTGTCTCGATGGTGCCGGGGTAACGGGTGATGATTCGCTCCGCCGACGGCGTGTTGCGTAGCCCCTTCGCGACGGCCACCGCGGCGATCAGGATCACGAACCCGAGCGGCAACAGCCAGAGCAAGTTGAGCCACCGAGTGCGACCGACGCGCACGCGGGGCGCGATGCCGTGCGCCTGGGGGACCGAACCCGCCCAGGTGGTCGGATCGACCACGTCTTCGCCGGTCGTGAGTTGCGACCGGAAGCTACGCACCGCATCCGGGGTGACCCCCGGAGGCGCTCTGACAACGGATCGACATCAGCGCAGTGAGCAGTCGAGTGTGCCGTTGAGCTCGTCGACATCGATCTCATGACCGGCGGCGGTTCGCCGTACGGAGAGGTCGACGGTTGCGGTACCAACGTGCAGGTTGCGCACGCGCACGACGTCGAGCCACTCCGGGAGACAGGGTCGCAACGTCAACGTGTGTGACGGTGCGTGTGCGTCGAAGCCGAGCAGCGAGCAAGTGAGTTGCACGACCGCGCCGGCGGCCCAGGCCTGCGGCGCGTTGGCGTCTACGTAGGGGACTGGGAGACCGCCAACGTCGCGCTCGAAACCACCGAAGAGCTCAGGGAGTCGGCGGTCATCGAAGTGTTTCGCTGCGTCGAACATTGCACGGGCAATCTGCGCGGCTTCGCGGTCGAGGCCGTAGGCGTGAAGCCCGTCCATGATGCATGCGTTGTCGTGCGGCCATACCGACCCGAGCTGATACGACAACGGGTTGTACGACACGTGAGCGCTGGACAGCGTCCGGATGCCCCAGCCGCTCCACATGTCGGGCGCGAGCAGACGCCGCGCGACCTGCTCGGCTCGTTCGGGGACGATCGCTTGCGACCAGAGAAGATGTCCGGGGTTCGACGCGACCGACCGGATCGGTTGCTTGTCGCCGTCGAGGCCGAGGTAGTAGCTGTGCTCGTCCTCCCACCAGAACCTTGTCTCGATCATCTCCGCGAGCCGGTCAGCCTGGTCGCGCAGCCGCTGCGCATTGCTCGGGTCGAGATATGCGTCCTCGAGGACACCCGCCCAGGCCCGTTTGGCGGCCACGACGTAGCCCTGCAGCTCACACAGCGCGATCGGCAACGAGGGCAGCGTGCCGTCGGCGTGCACGATCGCGTCGCCGGAGTCTTTCCAACCCTGGTTGAAGTAGCCGCCGTGCGCTGCTCGGGTGCCGTATTCCTGCAACCCGTCGTTGTCGCGGTCGCCGTCGTGGTCGATCCATCCGAGCGCCGCTTCGACGGCGGGGCGCAGGGCGTCGAGTTGATCGCGACGCCCGTGCCAACGCCAGGAGTTCGCCGCGGCCAGTACGAACAACGAGGTTGCGTCGTGCGTGCCGTAGTAGGGCGTATGGGGGATCAGGTGGAGCTGCGCGAGCTCACCGCGGCGGATCTCGTGGATGATCTTGCCCGGTTCCATGTCGCGTTCGGGGTCATAGCCGGCGGCTTGTTGCGACGCCAGCGCCCGTAAGGTGCCCTCGGCGAAGCGGGCCGAAAGCGCCAGTGTCTGCAGGGAGACCACGAGTGAGTCGCGGCCGAACAACGTCACGAACCATGGCACGCCGGCTGCGGGAACCCAGATGTCGACGTCGAGGCTGTCCCCCGAACGGTCGTCGTCGGTGTCCGGTCCGGAGCCCCGCGCGAGGTCGTCGAAGATGTGCAGGCGCAGGCTCGCGAGATCCTCGACCGCTCGGGCGATCGTTTGATCGACGCCGGTATCCGATGTCGAGAAGGACGCGGTTCCGTCCACCCATTCGCGGCGCGCGTGATCGGCAATGGTGTCGGTTCCGAGCAGGTCGTGGCACAGCCTCGCCGGATGTTGGGGCGCCTCGCCGTCAATTTCCGGGATCCACAACAAACACGTATGCCACGACGCGAACGGTGCGAGCTGGATGCGGAACGATATGCCACCGTTTGCGTACTCGGGCGGCGCATCGTTGCGGTCCACGACGAGATCGAGGGCCCGCGTGAACGTTCCATTGGAGTAACGGGTCGTCAGGGTCGAGGTCGCTTCGACCCATGTCGTTTGGAGCGAGCCTCGTCGCACGAGCCGATTGTCCTTCATGTCGAACAGGTCCGCGAAGTCGCTCTCCACACTGACCTCGAGAACGACTTCGATGGCTGCGTGCCCGAAGTTCGTGAGGTCGTAGTCATCGTGTACGCCGTGGCCCAGCGAGCGGTCGACACGCAGGTGCAACGTGTCGCTGGTCACGGTTCCGCCGGCGGCATCGAGCATCGGATTCGTGAACTCGAAGCGCGCTGCGTGCGGTGCGGTCCGTTGTGCGGCGAGCAACGCCGGTTGCACGCCCGCAAGGCGAATCCGGTAGCCCGACGCCAGTCGGGTGTCGGCCACGACGTAGCCCTCGCCCAGATGGCGCGACATCTGCAGATCGGGCGCGCACACCACGATCTGGTCGTCGAAGTACAGGCGCAGTTGGCGCTGGTCGAGCCGCATCGTTCAGTTCCCTTCGGCGAACTCGATGATCGGTTTGACGTCATCGGATTGTCGGGTGAGCGCGTCCGACCAGTGTTCGACCGGTACGCGCCGGGTGATCAGCCGCTCCAGCCATGGTCGGTCGGCTTGCGCGAGCGCTTCGGCCGCGGTCTCGTAGTGGCGGCGGTTGGCGTTGACGGAGCCGAAGACCACGTCGTTGCCGAGCACCATGGCGCGGTTCACCTGCGCGGCGTCGATCGTGAGTTGCCGGCCTCCCGACGACACGCCGGTGAGGCACACGATCCCGTCCGGGGCAGTGCGGCCGAGGACCTCGAGCACCAGCGACGACACCCCGGTGCACTCGATGACGATGTCGGCGGTCGCGCAGGTGTCGCTGATCGAGTCGGTGCGATAGGTCGCGCCGAGGTCGGCGACAAGTTTCGGCTTGGGACCGCCGGTCACCTGATCGAACACCACGACATCCAGGCCGCGCTGACGTCCGAGCAACGCCGCGAGCAATCCGATTGGGCCCGCGCCGATGATCATGACCTGGGACGGTTGCCAGTGCGCGCGGCTGCCGATGCGGCCGATGTGTTCCCATGCCTTGGCGACGACGCTCGCCGGCTCCACCAGCACGCCGACGCGATCGAGTCCGGGATCGACCTTGACGGCGTAGTCGGGACGGATCCGGTATCGATCGGACGCGTAGCCGTTCCGTCCGTTGATACCGCGCTCGGTGTAACGGCCGTTGCGGCACATGTCCCACTCACCGACCCTGCAGTTCGGACACGGGACCGGATCGGGCCGGCGCACGATGCCCACGACGAGATCTCCGGCCGTCAGGCCGCAATCGTTTGGCGCGTCGACGACGCGCCCGAGCGACTCGTGCCCGAGGATCAGGCGTTCGGCGCCCAACGGCGGTGCGCCGTAGTCGCCGCTCACGATCTCGACGTCGGTGCCGCATACGCCGATGGCCAGCGTCTCGACGAGGACGGGACCGTCGTCGGCGGGCGGCTCCGGAACATCGTCGAGTCGGACCGAGTCGGCGTGACCGGGCACCACGGTGATCGCTCGCATCGCATCATCCTCGTTGCTCGGGGCGACCGCAGGTCATCGCCCTGTCTCGGTCCACCGCCGTGACGACAACCGGGCCGCATCGCCGCTGCTTCGAGGCGCCATAGGCTGACACCGATGGGCAGTCCGGTCACGCTCGCGATCGACATCGGTGGCACCGGCCTCAAAGCCGACGCGCTCGACGCCGACGGACACATGTTGGTCGATCGGGTGCGCACACCGACCGAGTATCCCTGCCCGCCGGACGCGCTCATATCGGCGTTGCGCCTGCTCGTCGCGCCGCTTCCTGCGTTCGACCGAGTCTCGGCCGGCTTCCCCGGCGTCGTGCGCAAAGGTCTGGTTCTCAGCGCGCCCCACTTCGTCACCGTTGACGGCCCCGGATCGCACATCGACCCCGAGCTGGTGAAGGCGTGGGACCACTTCGATCTCGCCGGGGTCCTCGAACGCGCCTGGCAGCGCCCGACGCGCGTGCTCAACGACGCCGACTTGCAGGGACTCGACGTGGTTGCCGGTCGCGGTGTCGAGCTCGTCGTGACGCTCGGTACCGGTGTCGGGACTGCGATCTTCGAGGACGGTCGACTCGGGCCCCACTTGGAGCTTGCGCACCACCCATTCCGCAAGGGCGAGAGCTACAACGAACAGCTCGGTGCCGCGGCCCGAAAGCGCATCGGGAACAAGCGATGGAACCGTCGGCTCGGGAAAGCGATCAACACACTTCGCTCGCTCACGCTGTTCGACCACCTTTACCTCGGCGGTGGCAATGCAGCGCACGCCCACCTCGCGTTCCCGGACGATGTCACCGTCGTCGATGCCAACGCCGGCATCCTCGGCGGTCTGAAGCTCTGGACGACAGAGACAGGCGGGCCCGTGCACTGACGAGTCGGTCCTACGGCTACACGACGGGGTCGGCGGGCCGGGCCGACAGTGGACCGGATGCGGGACGAGAAGGTCGCCAACAGATGAGATTGTCGACCAGGCGCCGGCCCGCGGTCGACAGGACGATCGCGAGCGCCTTCCCGTTTGCGTTGCTCGGCATCCCGATGACCAGTCCTCGGGTCACGAGATACGGGCAGCTGGCCGCGATTGTCGACGCCCGAAGGTGGAGGTCCTCCGCGAGCGACGCGACCGTTTGGGAGCCCTCGTTTCTCACCGACACCAGTATGCGCAACCCTGCCATCGTGATGTCGTCGCCGGTCGATCGCAGCGACTCCAGTACCTCGGCAATGACCTCCGGGCTGGTCGGCAGTCTTCCGTCGCGAGTGCGATCCAGGATGTGCCTATCGATCATCACGCCTCCGGGTCTCCGCCTGATCGAGTGCGGGCGGATGGACGCACTAACATGCCATGCTACAAGCATTGGTGAATAGCAAGTGATCGGAGGACCGGGGCGAGGGGAGAGTTCGCAGACCGTTGGCGCCGGCCAGGCCGCTACTGGAACACGCTCGCGATGACGTTGACCGTCACGGCGAGGATGACGGCGCCGAAGAGGTATGCCAACAACGCGTGACGGAGCACCGAGCGCCGGATCATGCGCTTTTGGATGTCCGTGTCGGAGACTTGGAAGGTCATGCCGACCGTGAACGCGACGTAGGCGAAGTCTTGGTAGTCGGGCGGGTCGTCGTCGTTCTTGAAGTCGATGCCGCCGACGGGTGACGTGTAGAACTCATGTGCGTATCGCAGCGCGAAGACGGTGTGCACGACGCTCCATGACACGATCACGGTGATGACGGCGATCGCATCAAGGGCGGCCTTGCCCGCACCGTGAGCCTGGCTCGCCTTGACGAGGTCGAGTCCCGCGCCTCCCAGGCTCGCGACACTGGCCGATACGAGCAGAAGTTGCGCGGAGACTCGACTGCTGTCTTCCCTCGTGGCGTGCGAGCGGGTCTGGTCGGCATCGAAGTGCGCGACGCCGACCCAGACCCACGCGGTGAACAATGCCCCGGCCACGCTCCAGCCGGCGATCATCGACGGCTGCCACGCGCTCCACAAGGAGATGACCGCGCCACCGGCAACACCAACTACCGCGACCACACCGAAACGCACGACGGCGGTTGGCTGGACGAGTTGGCGAACGGGCTTCGACCGGGGGGCACTGCGATAGGGCACGCCCGATCTTCGCACGGCGCACCACCGCGGCCGGCTCGCCGGAGCACGACGCACCGCGGGCCTGTCCACCGCCTACCTGCCTGTCGTCCATTCGCAGGCTCCGGCGGATAGTCGGACGTGCCGAGGTGCGCGGCGCCATCGAGGTGTACGCTAAGAGGGTTAGGCGTTGCTCCGGACCCTGGTAGCGCATTCGCCCAGTAGATCCGGGAGACGCCTAGTTCGGGCCGGACGACCGCACGCGGTTGTCGCCCGTTCGGGCTCGACGCCTCCTCACGAGTCGAGGTGTGCCGTATCGGCGTTCGCGTCGTCTGCAACGTCTTGTCACCGGCAGTTCGGGTGTGACGGGGGGGCGACCGACCTGGGTGTGCACTTCATTGATCGTTCATTCGTCAACGCAGAGGAGCAAGAGATGGATTCGAACACCGACGACGTGAAAGGCCGCGTCAAGGAAGCGGTCGGCGATCTCACCGACAACGATCGCTTGAAGCGAGAAGGTCAGACAGATCGCAAGGTCGGCCAGGCCAAGGAGTTCATCGATGAGGTCGGCGAAAAGGCCAAGGACCTCGTCGACGACGTCAAGGACAAGCTGCATCGCACTGACAAGAAGTAGAAGGCGTAAACCCATGATCATCCTCGGAATCATCCTGCTCATCCTCGGCATCGTCACCGGCATTGCCGTCTTGTGGCCCATCGGCGTGTTGCTCGTGGTAGTCGGAGCGGTCTTGTGGCTCCTCGGCGCGGCCGGGCGTGAAGTCGGCGGCCGGCGCCACTACTACTAGAAGGGGTCCAATGCCCGTCAACGATCGAGATGCCAGGACTACCGACTCCAGCGCGGGCGGAACGCGCTCGCAAAACGAGCTCGCGAGTGCGGCCGACGCCCAAGCGGTTCGGGACAGAGAGCCCGACTAACACAGTCGTCGATCTGAAAGATGGAGAGGTGTAGCCGATGGGCGCCAGACTCGACCAGGAGCGGTTCGGGCGGGTTGTCGCCTCGCATCACGAGCAATATCGCGATCCGGCCCGGTCGCTGTGCCTCGCTTGTGTGGATGTTCTGGGTGTGTCTGGCGCGGGGTTGGTGTTGACGTCGGGCGGACGCTCGTTGGACTTCATCGGCGTTTCGGACGGCGTCTCCGAGGCGGTTGAGCAGATGGAGTACACGTTGGGTGAGGGCCCGTGCGTGAGCGCCTATCGCACCAAACAGCCCGTCTTCGACCCCGACCTCGCCGACGAGGGTACGGATCGGTGGCCGGAGTTCCGGCGGGAAGCGCTGGCCGCCGGGGTGCATGCCGCGTTCGGATTCCCGTTGCTCATCGAGCGGATCTGCATCGGTGCCTTGAACCTCTACCACGACCACGCCGGGGAGCTGAGTGACGATCAGATCGCGGACGCGCTGGTGGCGGCGAGCTTCGCGAGCCGATCGGTGTTGGCCTGGCAGGCCGACGCCCCGCCGGGGACACTGGCGTGGCAACTCGAGGCGGCTCCGAGAAACCGGGTTGAAGTGCACCAAGCGACCGGGAGGATCTCCGTTCAGGTCGGCGTCTCCCTCGACGATTCCCTCGCGCTCTTGCGCGCCTATGCGTTCTCGCACGACCGAACGATCGGCGACGTGGCCGCCGACGTGGCGGCGGGGCGCCTGCGCCTCGACTGAACCTTTCGAGGAGATCCCGGCGCGTACACTGAGTATTGAACCTTGAGAAGGGGGCACGTATGTCCCGCGAACAGGACCTGCTCGCAGCTTTCGTCGAGTTCGCCGATACGTTGGTCGACGATT
>Ga0265338_10000620_pt1 | contig 61803 bp, 53 predicted proteins | sample 42126metaG_FD_193579 | JGI IMG/M metagenome (GOLD analysis project Ga0265338, IMG submission 193579) | Rhizosphere microbial communities from Carex aquatilis grown in University of Washington, Seatle, WA, United States - 4-21-26 metaG | ecosystem: Host-associated > Plants > Roots > Rhizosphere... | reverse complement strand
TCAGAAACGCCGCCACCGCAGCAACGGGATTTGCCTGGGCTTGAAAGCGGATCAGTTGCGGATGATGCCGATAGCCCGTGGTTTTCCCGCGCAAAACTTTTTGCGCGAGCAACGCCTCGCGCCAGAGCGCAACGAGCCCTTTGGCATCGAGATATTTCGGGTGCAAAGTCCACAAACGCATAACCCGAGTGAACTAAAATTCACTGGCAGGGGGAAGCGCCAAACGGTAATTTTGCGTCGTTTAGGAGTGCAGTGCAATGACCCGCTTAAAATTAATACTCTCGGTGGCTTTAGCCGCCGGACTCGTAGTGGCCGCTATCATGCAATATGAAAGCTTCTCGAAGCTGCGGACCGAGAACGAATCGTTGCGGCGACAGCTTGATGAATTGTCTACGGCTCGCGCCGCGCAGCGGGATACGGCCGCTTCGGCAAATGACGCATCCGCGCGCGATCAACTCTCAGAGTTATTGAAGCTCCGCGCGGAGGTCACGCAACTTCGGAGTCAATCGAATCAAATCGCGTCGTTGCGCGAGCGGAACGAGAAATTGCAGGCGTCGGAAAAAGAAAAAGAAGCGATCTGGGCCGCCCAACCAAAACCGGCCGCAATAAAATCTCCCGAGGACGCGTTGCCGCAGGACATTCATCCGAAGGCATCGTGGGCTTTCCGGGGTTACGGCACCCCGGACGCGACGGTTGAATCCGTGAGTTGGGCGATGCTCAACGGGGACAAAGCGGCATTTCTGGCGGGGTTTTCTCCTGAAATGTTGGCGAAACTTCAACCGCTCATGGAGGAGGGCGCTTTTCCCCGTGAAATGAGTAAGATTGACACCGGCGAGTTTCGGATACTGGATCGGCAAACATTGTCCGATGACGTGATGGTATTGACAGTTTACGCGACTCGCAAAGATTCCAGTGGAAATTATGTCGGCAAGTCAGAGGATACCACGTTCAAAAGAATCGATGGCGCCTGGAAAGTTGCCGATAGTGCCAACGCCCCGCAATAGCTGCGCGCCTGCCAGTGAACGGATAGGTGAATCGTTTCGCTCGATTTGTTTTGTAACCTTCGGGGATTCGCGTTTTTTGAGAATTTCCGAAATCAAATGGAGACGGGCGAGACGCCTGTCCTGCGGTTCGCCGGCTTCCACGAGCTTGAATTGCATCCGCAGTCTCCTAAAATCAGCGCATGACCGGACGCAGAGTTTTCTTTGGCGGCACCTTGATCGTTGCCCTGGCGATCATCGCGGCGCTTTGGGGAATGCAAATGGAGGCAAATCGCCATTTGCGCGAGCAAGCCGATGCTGCCCGCCAGTTGCTTTCACGATTGGCCGTTCTGGAGGTCGATAACCTCCGGCTCTCCAATATCGTGGTGCGGGCGAACACGCCGCTGGCCGAAGCGCAACTGGCGGAGTTGGCAAAACTGCGGGATGAAGTTCAACAGCTTCGCCATCGAACCAATGACCTTCAAACAATGAGGGCGGAACTGCGCCGTTTGCGCACGCAGCTTTCCAACGCGCGCAGTATGATTACGAGCAATACGCCTCCCGAGGTCCCGGCGGCCGATATTTACCCGAGAAGTTCCTGGTCGTTTGCGGGCTATGACACGCCTGAGGCGGCGATCGAATCCGCAACGTGGGCCATCAGCCAGGGGGACGAAGATAGTTATCTGGCGAGCCTTTCGCCGCAGTTGCAGGCTGAAATGCAGGCGGAGCTTGCCGACGGAAGTTTTGCCGAAACCGGGCCGCTGCAGATGGGCAACACGACCGGTTTCCGAATCGTCAACCGCGAAACCATTTCTGATAACAAACGGATTATCACAATTTATATGGATAGCGACGGCCATGAAATTTCTGTGCCTCTCATCAACACGCCCGACGGTTGGAGAGTGGCGCCGGAAAGCAGCGATTAAGCGGGAATTCCAATCACGGCCCGATGCCCTTCACGCGAAAGAAACGGTTGCTCGGCGAAAGCGGCACGCTCGCGCTGGTCATGCTCGTGGTGACGACACCTTCCCAGGAATTCGCGGGCAACGTGTCTGCCTGCTGCAGGATGTAAGGCGGGAAACCACCCACCCAGGTCAAATTTGCATTGGTGTTACTGATCGAAATGTTCAGCGTGATGCCGTTGGTCACCGTGACGACCACGGCGTCGTAAGCTACGGCGTGGACGGCATCATCCGCGCTTAACATTAACGTGTAAGTGCCGGGCGCGCTGAAAGTGGCGCTCGTGTTTGTTTGCGACGCGTTGCCGAATGTGACGGTGCCCGGGCCGGAATAGAGCTTCCAGGAAATCAGGGGCGCATTTCCGGTGAAATTAACGACCCCGTGCAATTGTGCGCCCGCGGCAAGCGAGACGGATTGATCGGCGCCGGCATTGGCCGCGGGCGCTCCCGGCGAACGCGGGCCTTCATTCGGTCCGGTCGTTTGAACGACTTCAAAATTGGTGATGGCAATTTGCGCGTTGGCAATATCCGCGAAGGAATTGCCCCATCGATTATCCGGTGTGATGGATATGGAAAAAAACGAGCTGCTGTTGTCTGAAACCATAGCGCCGTATTTCTTCAATCCCAACAGCAACGCTTTTTCTTCCTTCGTCCAATTTGCCGGTATCACAAAGCTTGCTTTGAGCCGCAGGCGCTGGCCCATGGCGGGGTAATCGGTTTCAGTCCCGGCCACGGAACCGGCGTCGTGCGTGGCGGGGTAAATGTGTTCCGAGCGCGAAACGACGACAACCAGGCGGCACGCGTGCTCCACCATCCCGCGCTGGCATTCGTCATAACGCACGAGGGCAGGGAACATCGGGAACCCGGCGGCATCGCCAGAGGTGTAGCCATCGGAGCGCAGGGCGTTGGAGTTCAAATTGAAAATAGCGCCATTGCCTGCCTGCCAGTTGGTGTTTTTGCGCAAAGCTTTCCACGTCTCGTAGATGAATCCTGTCCCGGGTTGCACGATGATGGAGTGCCGGTCACCGCCGGTGGTGTTGTTTGTTTGCCACTGCAGGATTGTCTGGGTGCCGGTGCCCGTGGGCCACCCTTCGATCGGCATGTTTGTCGGCGTCGGATACAAACCGTAAGGAGAAATGCCGCCGTTGAAATCTGAATCGCCGGCATAGGTGACGAACTTGTTGGACACGAGCATTTGATTGTCCGGGACCAGGACGAAATTCATTTCCTGGAACAATTCCAACCCGCGATGCGAAGAGCCGACGTTGGAATTGATTTCGGAAATCATGGCGTCGGAGTTCGCCAATAATGGCCGCCGCGAAATGTCCTCGTTCCAGGGGTTGGCCACCGGAAAAATCTGCATGTTGGACAAGACGGTATCCGCGTTGTTCGTATTGAACAAAATCGAATTGGTGACCGCGGACAATGCGCCGAGAATACGCCCTTCCTGGTTGATCCGCTCGGCGTGTGCCGAGAACGCGGTGACGGTTAGTATCAGCGTGACGAGATTTAGAAGACGTTTCACAACTTCCCTGGTTTTTGGTTATCAGATACAATAGCACAAATGGAGCCACCGCGATTTTTCCTGTTGAAACGGGTGTCTGTTTTCCGACGTTGCTTAATTGGACAGCCGTGACTCGATTTCGAGCGTCCGGCGTTGCCAGCCGATCATTTCCTCACGGTTTCAATGCTTCCTCGAACTTCGCAGAATTCTTCGGGCTCGCAATGTGCTGACAAAGTCCTTGTGCCCCATGACCTCTATGGTATTAGTCCTGCACGGAAGAATAACTCACACATTATTATATATGAAATGGAGCATATCCCTGTTCGTAATATTGGCCGCCGCGTCATTGCAGGCTCAGTCGGTTATCCGGGGTGACATTAAATTGAACTATTCGAGTTCAATGTTTGCCGAGGATGCTTTCAAAAAAGAATTCGGAACCGTGGTCAAGGCGACCACGGACTGGCATGTGGGCGATTTTTTTGGAGAAGAAACTGTCTTTGCCGGCGTCCAGGTGAAAAACACTGGGGCGAAGCCGATGTTCTTTCGCTATTATGTGGCGTTTTTTGACAAGGATAAAAATCTCTTGGGCGCGTCCGGCCAGGGTTCTTTCGGCGATGAAGGATTAAAACCGGGCGAAGAAACGCAAATGGGCTCGTGTCTGATTGGTCTTCCCAAAGACAAATACAAGGCCATCACTTCGTATCAGGCCGTGATTTACGAATCGGACATCGCGCCGAAAAAGAATTAGCTCAAAGACTCATGCCTCGACCGGGGCGCCCGCCAGTTCGCCGGCTTTCCGCGCGTGACGGCCGTAGACATATTCGAAGAGTGGGGTGGCCATCAGTGTGGTGACGATGGCCATTAGCACCAGGATTGAAAACAGGCCGGGCTGGATAACGCCTTTTTGCAAACCGATATTGATGATAATCAGTTCCATCAGGCCGCGCGAATTCATCAAAGTGCCGACGGCGAGCGCGGTGCGGTTGTCTTCGCCATTCAGGCGCGCCGCGGCCCAGCAGGCGACGCCCTTGCCGAGAACGGAGGCCGCCAGTACCACGAGGGCGATGAGCAGGAGCTCCGGGCTGTTGACCATATCAAGGCGGGTCTTCAAACCGGAAAACGTGAAGAACATCGGCAGGAGAAACACTACCGCGAACGGTTCAAGTTTCTTGCGCAGTTCGGCGGCAAAAAATCCGCGCGGCATTGCTGTGCCCAACAGAAATCCGCCGAACACTGCGTGAATGCCGATGGCATCCATCGCCCAGGCCGAGAGGCAAAAGAGCATCAGCACAATGCTCAGCAACGTCGGCGAAATTTTGCCCTCGCGTTCGGCCATTCGCCCAAGCGGAGCCAGTAGTTTGCGCCCGGCCAGAATCATGAGCAAGGCGTAACCCAGGCCGCCGCCGATGGCTTTGAAGGCGATCGCCAGATCCATGCTCCCGTCCGGCAGTTTCTGAAAGCTCGCCAGCACAATCGCCAGCACACACCAGGCCGCCGCATCGTCAATGGCGCCGGCGGACAGGGCAAGGGTGCCCAGCGGCGTTCCGGTCATGCCGCGTTCGTAAATGATTCGCGCCAGCATGGGAAACGCTGTGATGCTGACGGCCGCACCCAGAAAAAGAATGGCCTCAAAACTGGTTGTCTTGGCCGAGAACAACCCCGGCACTTTCATCAACCATGGAGTCAATGCGAGGGCGCAGGCAAATGGCACGAGCATTCCAGCGAGAGAGACCGAGGCGGCACTGCGGACGCGCGCACGGAAAAATTCGGTTTTGAATTCCACTCCGACGAGGAACATGTAAAGGCCCACCCCGAACTGCGCGCCGATGTAGAGGAAGTTCATCGATTCCGCCGGAAAGATCTGCTTTTGGAACGCCGGAAAAATCAGTCCCAAAAGGGACGGCCCGATCAGCACACCGGCGATCATTTCACCGACCACTTGCGGTTGCCCGAGCTTGCGCGCGAACCAACCGACGCCGCGGCACACTGCCAGGATGAAAAACATCTGCAGAAAAAATGCGACCGACAATTGTGCTGGAGTCATAGTTCAGCGCTGCGTTGCCAATGGAATGGACGCAATGTCAAACATGAGGTCCATCAGAGCAAGTGAAAATTCCGCGGCGCTTCCTGTTTCAAGTGGCCGGAGTCTACGTGGAGAGAGCCATACTATTTATCCGAAGGAATTTAGGGTCGGTTCAATCCAGCCCCAAGACTTTCCGTCCCTGCTCGGAAATCATGGAGTGATGCCAGGGCGGATCCCAGACGATTTCCACGAGCGCCTCTTCCACGCCCGGCAGCGCGAGAATTTTTTGTTGGGCATCACCGGCGATCACTCCGCCCATGCCGCAACCGGGCGCGGTCAAAGTCATTTTGACCGAAACGGAACTGCGGCCGTTCGGGGTGTGCTTGACCTGCATGTCGTAAACCAGTCCCAGGTCCACGATATTGACAGGAATTTCCGGGTCAAAACAGGTGCGCAAGGCGGCCCAAATCAGTTCTTCATTGAGTTCCCCGGCAATGAACGCCGTTTCGGGCGTGGGATCGGACGCTGGTGCGAGTCCGAGAGCGTCGGCATCCTTCGCCGCAATGCGGAACAAGCCGCCCTGCGCGTGCACGGTGAAAGTGCCGCCCAAAGTCTGGGTGATATCCACGGGCGTTCCCGCGGGCAGAATGACGGAATCCCCAGCGGGTATTCGCACGGCATCGCAATCGCGGGTCAATTCGACAGTGGTCACGTTTTGCATTGGTTAATTGAACTTGCCACGGAATGCCGGATTTTGCACGGAGGAAATGGGGGTTCAATTTCCACTTGGAACCCAAAACAGCTCACCGTAAACTGATTTCATGGCGAATGAGTATCCAATGGTGAGCGTGATTATTCCCGTGCACCCGGCAAAGACGGAGGCGCGCTCGGCTGCCGCCAGCCGCCATCTGGATTATCCCCGCGAAAAATTGGAAATCATCGTCGTCCGCAGCACTGACCTGGCCACGTATCCCTCGATGAAACGCAATGCGGCGATCCGGGCCGTGCGGGGTGAGCTGATTTATTTCCTGGACGACGACTCGGTGCCCGATCCCGGGAATTTGAAACGCGCCGTGGCTCAGTTGTCCGATCCCAAGGTTCAAATGGTGGGCGGTCCGAATATTTGCCCGCCTGACGCGCCGGCGATCGAACAAACGTTTGCGCATGTGATGGGAAGCTGGCTGGCGTTCGGGCCGAGTTGCGCCCGTTATCGATCCGTCGGCAAATTGCGGGAATCGAGCGAGAAGGAATTGATTTCCTGCAACCTGGTTTCGCGCCGCGGCGTGTTGCTCGAAGCGGGCGGGTTTGATGAATCGCTTTATCCCAACGAAGAAAACGCGCTGATGGATGCCGTGTTGAAACGCGGGAAATTGCTTTACGATCCCGAAATGATTGTGCATCGCCGTCCGCGCTCGAATTTTAAATCGTTTGCGAAAATGTTGTTCTCTTACGGAGGCGGTCGCGCGCAGCAGTTTCGCCTGCATCCGACCGCCGGGTCGTTCATCAATTTCGTGCCGGCGGCATTTTGTCTATATCTGTTGACGCTGCTAATCGTATTGCCGCTGAAGTTGCTTCCCGGCCCGTGGCCGATGGTGGCTTTGGCGCCGGTGGCGCTTTATTTGGCCGCCGTATTAGTGCAGACGCTGGCCGTGATGGCTCGGACGAGTTTCATGAGCGGCCTGCGGGCGTTGCCGTTGCTAGCATTGACGAACATTCTGTATGGTGCCGGGGTTTTGCGGGGGATGTTCAGCAAGATCGCGCACGTGAAACCGGGCGGCGCCACCGACATCCGGTTGGAAACTGTGCCGGTTTGATCGGCTCGCCACCCGACTTCAAGCTTGACCGTTCCAAGCTGAACCAATAACAAGCAGCATTCAGATTCACCGTCACTTACGATGAAAGTTGCAATTTTATGCGGAGGCCGCGGCACCCGCTTCCGCGAAGTCAGCGATGTCATTCCCAAACCGATGGCGCCGATTGGCAATCGTCCAATCCTCTGGCACATCATGAAAATTTACAGCGCTTACGGCTTCAATGATTTCGTGCTGCTGCTGGGTTATAAAGGGGATTACATCCGCGATTTTTTCCTGAACTATGCGGCCTTGACGAATGATATCACCATTGACATGGGCAGGCAGGGAGCGGACCGGGTTACCTTTCACAGCCAATCGCAGGAACCCTGGCGGGTCACTTGTGTGGACACGGGCGAAGACGCGATGACCGGCGCCAGGATCTTTCGCGCACGCAAATATCTCGAGTCGGAGGGGGCATTCATGGCCACTTACGGAGACGGTGTTTCGAACATTGATATTCCGGCGCTGCTTAAATTCCACCAAGCTCATGGCAAGGCAGCCACGCTCACGGGGGCGCACCCGCCGGGGCGGTTTGGTGAACTCGCGCTGAAGGGCGACCACGTGGTTAAATTTAACGAGAAGCCGGAATTTAGTTTTGGCGGGTATTTGAACGGCGGATTCTTCGTGTTCAACCGCGACGTCTTCGACCGTTACCTCAACGATCAGGAAGACCTGATCCTCGAACGCGAACCCATGCAACGCATGGCCGCAGACGAAGAACTGATGATTTACCGCCACGACGGTTACTGGCATCACATGGACACCTCGTATGAATTCGACGTGCTTAATACCGCGTGGAAGACGGGCAAAGCACCCTGGAAAATTTGGAAATGAAATCAACCACAAACAATTTTTGGCAGGATCGCCGCGTCTTTGTGACGGGCGCAACCGGAATGGTCGGATTTTGGCTCGTGAAGGATTTGCTCGCCGCCGGCGCGCGCGTCGTGGCGCTCGTGCGCGATCCGGATCCCCAGGCCGGGTTTTTCAGTTCGGGCGATTACCGGCAGGTCTCCCTCGTGCAGGGAAATATCGAGGACTATTCCAGCCTGGAACGGGCGCTCAACGACAACGAAATCGATTCCGTTTTCCATCTGGCGGCGCAACCGATTGTCAGCGTCGCGCACCGCAATCCGCTGCCGACGTTTGAAGCGAACATTCGCGGAACCTACAATTTGCTCGAAGCCTGCCGGGTGCATTCTAATCTGGTGAAACGGATTGTGATCGCCTCCAGTGACAAAGCCTACGGTCCGCACGATAAATTGCCTTACACCGAGGACATGGCGCTGCAAGGGAAGCATCCTTACGAGGTTTCCAAGAGCTGCGCGGACCTCATCACCCAGTCGTATCATCACACCTACGGTTTGCCGGTCGCCATTCTGCGTTGCGGCAACATCTACGGCGGCGGCGATTTGAATTGGAGCCGCATTGTTCCGTATGCCATCCGTTGTTTCCTGGAGAACAAGCGGCCGGTCATTCGCAGCGACGGAAAATTTGTTCGCGATTACATCTATGTCAAAGACGTGAGCCGTTCGTACATGACGACCGCGGAGCATCTCTCGGATAAGAGTGTTCCCGGGCAGGCGTTTAATTTCAGCCTGGAGCGCCCGGTGACCGTGCTCGAACTGGTCGGGATCATCCAGGACCTGATGAAAGCGCGGCATCTCGAGCCCGACGTGCAAAACAATGCGTCCGGTGAAATTCGTGAGCAATATCTAACGGCGGAAAAAGCCCATCGCGTTCTGGGCTGGCAACCGCAATTCACTTTGGAGCGAGGCCTGGAAGAAACGATCACGTGGTATCGCGAGTATCTCGCCAAGCACAAAGAGTAAAGCCGCGTCGCGCGTGCAGGTAGGGACGGCGTGCTACGCCGTCCGCGCCGTATTCAACGGCGCAACGTGAGGCGTGATTTGGTGCATGACGGCCATTTAAAATGCTTTTCGCTGGCGATTCACTTCGTAAAGAAAAACGGCCGCGGCGGCGCCCACGTTCAATGAATCAACATTCGGCGGCATGGGAATCGCCACCGTTTCATCACAGGCGGCCAGCACGGCGGGCGAAATGCCATCGCCTTCGCTGCCGAAAACAATGCAGCAATCCCGCGTGAAATCCGCCTGCGATAAAATTCTTTTGTCGGTGTGCGGATGGGCGGCCAGGCAGCGAATGCCGGCGGCACGAAATTCTTTCAGGCACTCCACCAGCGTCATGGCGGTGGTGTGGGAATTAAAATCGCGCGGGCGCCATTGACCGAGCCGCGCCAGTTCCACGACCGGCAACTGCAAAATCGTGCCCATGGAATTGCGCACCGACCGGCGCAAAAACGGGCTGCTGGAGGTTTCGCCGACAATCAACGCCTGCACGCCGAACGCGACGCAATTGCGCGCGAGCGCGCCGAGGTTTTCCGCATTGGTGAGCGCATCGACGGCGACAAAGAGCCGCGGATGCGGGCTGTCATGGAGCACTTTTTCAAATGAAACCGGGGCGGGAATTTTGCCGACTGCCAGTACCCCTTGGAACATGGAAAAACCGGTCAGAGATTCCAGCAATTTCTTTTCCGCCAGGTAAACGATCACGTCTTCCGGGCGTTTTTCGAGCAGCGGCTGAAATTCCGCCAGCCATTTTTCCGGGACAACCATGGAGATGACCGTGAAATCACTTTCGAGCAGTCGCTGCACGACTTTGATGCCTTCCGCGATGAAGATTCCGAGTTGCTCGTGCTCGCGCGATCGCCGCATGGTCTGGTACGGATGAAGCTCCGGCGAATCAAAGGATTCGATTTTTCGAACGTGGAACATTGAGGCGGGCGAGAGCTTGGCGTTAGAGACTCAAAGTGGGGCAGGGGACATCCTGCGACGTAATGGCGAGCGCCACGTGCGTGGCGCCGATTCTTTGCAGACGCTCGTTCACGATGCGATGAGCCAGTTCCGGGCGGTTGCATTCGCGGCTCAGATGGCCCAGGTACAAATTCCTCAAATCAGCCGACATGATTTCCGCGACGCAATCCGCCGCGGCTTCGTTCGACAAATGTCCGTGGCGGCCAAGAATGCGCTGCTTGAGACTCCAGGGGCGGCGCGGGCATTCCTGCAACATTTTCACGTCGTGATTGGCTTCGAGCACGAGCGCATTGGCGGTGCGGATGCGATCCACGACCAATTTTGTCACATGCCCGAGATCGGTGGCGAAGCCGATCTTTGCTCCGTTCGCGCGCAATAAAAATCCAACCGGATCCTGCGCATCGTGCGGGATGGAAAAAGTTTCCACGACGACGTCATTCAATTCGAAGCTGTCGCCGGTGGCGAACAATCGCCAATCGAGCCTGGAGGTGGCGTCCGTGCCGTCGAGTCCAGCGAGCGCCGGAGTTTTCTTGCTGTTCCATTTCGATTTGAACGCCCACAACGTCGCTTCCTGGGTCTCGCGATTGCAATAAATCGGCAGTTTCAATTTTCCCGCCAGCGCCAGCAGCCCGGCGATGTGATCGGAATGTTCGTGGGTGATGAGGATGCCGGTCAGGTTTTCCGGCGCGCGGCCAATGGTCGCGAGGCGTTGCCGGATTTGGCGCGCGCTGAAGCCCGCGTCCACGAGGATGCGGGCTTCGGCGGTTTCCACATAGGCGCAATTGCCGGAGGAACCGCTGCCGAGAATGGTGAGGCGAACAGCCACGGCTGAGATTAGTCACGCGCGCCAAAAGCGGCAATCGTTTTTGCAAAAAATTGCGGTGGCAGAGGGAAGCCGCGCTTGGGTGAACACCCTATTTTACGCCCCTTTATCGTTGCTACTCTAGGTAAAAATAAACCCATGAATAAAACTTCTGTTCTACTCGTTGACGATCACACGGTGGTACGCCAAGGTCTGCGCGCACTATTAAAATCGGAAGAAGACATCGAAGTCATCGGCGAAGCCGAGAATGGCCGGCTCGCGGTGCAATTCGCCCGCAAAACGCCGCCGGACGTGGTGGTGATGGATGTGGCGATGCCGCTCATGAACGGCCTCGAGGCGACCCGCCAGATTTTGAAGGCGCAGCCCACGACGCGCATCCTCGTGCTCACGTCCTACAGCGACGACGATTGCGTCCAGCAATTGACCGAAGCCGGGGTTTCCGGGTATCTCATCAAGCAAACCGCGTCGAACGACCTGGTCAAAGCGATTCGGGAAGTGAAAAAAGGCAACGCCTTTTTCAGCCCCACCATCGCCAAGCGATTGCGCGATCAATGCCGCGAAGCCTTCGCCAACGGCCAGCCGGTGAAGAAGAGCATCGAGCTGACTTCCCGCGAGGCAGAGGTGCTGCAACTGATCGCCGAAGGTTTTTCTAATAAGCAAATCGCAGCCGAACTTTGCATCAGCATCAAGACTGTGGAGAAGCATCGCCAGCAGGTGATGAACAAGCTGAATATCCACGACGTCGCAGGGTTGACGCGCTATGCGATCTCCAAAGGGCTGATCGACCGGGGAATTCCTGCCGGGGTGGTCAACTAATACGGTTTCTCCGGGAATGCTAAGTTGCTGATGTTTTGTGGCTTGCGCCTCGCAAGCCAAAGGCGTGCCAACTTTTGCTTGTGCTTCGTTCGGTGCTAGTTATGATGGAAAAAACGAATGGCACCTGGCTTACAATTATCGCAGCGGCTGACGCAGTCGCTGGTGTTGGCGCCCCAACTCCAGCAATCCCTGGCGCTGCTTCAGGCTCCCACTCTTGAATTAAAAGCCCTCGTCGAACAGGAATTGCAGCAGAATCCTGTCCTGGAGGAAGCGGCGGTAACTGAAACCGACTTGCAAGAGCGTCTGACCAGCGACGGCGAGGCTCCCGCTGAAGTAGTGGATCTCGCGGAACCGCCGGCCGATGTCAATTTCGATCCCGCCACGGAGAAGCAGGAGGCCAACGATGCGCCGACCGACGATTTCCAGGCCGAATTCGAGAAGCTCGTTCAACTCGACCAGGAATGGCGCGATCATTTTTCACAGACCAACGCGCCCATTCGCGCCACCTCTGAAGACGAAGAGCGCCGTCAGTTCATGTTTGATTCTCTGGTCGCGCCGACTTCGTTGCAGGAAATGCTGCTCGAACAGGTCCGCGAATCGAATTTGCCCGAGGAACAATGGGCCATCGCGGAAGTCTTGATCGGCAACATCGACGATTACGGCTACCTCAAAGCGAGCCTGGAGGAGTTGTCGGCCACGATGAATTTGCCGGCGGACAAAATTTTGGCGGTGTTGGGTGTCATTCAAACCTTTGACCCGCCGGGGGTTGGCGCGCGCGACTTGCGCGAATGCCTCATGCTTCAATTGGAGCGTAGCAAACAGGAAAACACGCTCGAATACCGCATCGTGCGCGACTACATGGAAGCGCTCGGCAAACGGCGCATCCCGGAAATCGCCCGTGGCACCGCGTGTGAACTGGATGAAGTGCAGGAGGCCTTGGAGCGCATCGCCCGGCTCGAACCGCGCCCCGGTCGCGCCTTTCTGCCGGACAACGACCAATACGTCCTGCCGGAAGTGTTCGTGCAAAGAGCCGGTGATGATTTCCTCGTCACGAACAACAACGAACACATCCCTCATTTGCGCATCAGCAACACGTATAAGGATCTGATGGCGCAGGGCGAAAATTCGGCGGAAGTGCGCAATTACATCCGCGAGAAAATTCGCGCCGGAAAATTTCTGATCAAGAGCTTGCACCAGCGGCAGGCCACCATCCTGAACATCGCCAAAGAAATCGTAAAACGTCAGCACGATTTCATGGATAAAGGCGTGGCTTTCCTGAAACCGCTCACCATGGTCCAGGTGGCGGAAGTGGTCGGTGTGCATGAAACGACGGTCAGCCGCGCGGTCTCCGGCAAATACATGCAGACGCCGCAGGGTATTTTCGAAATGAAGTATTTCTTCACCGCCGGCATTCAGACCGCCACCGGTGACGGCGTTTCCAACACCAGCGTGAAGGACATGATCGCGGAAATCTTCAAGAGCGAAGACACGACCAAGCCATTGTCCGATCAGGAAGTCGTCAAGATGCTGAAGGATAAAGGCATCGTCATCGCCCGGCGCACCGTGGCGAAATACCGCACCGAACTGAACATTCTCCCGTCGAACCTGCGGAAGGTTTATTGACCCTCCGAGTACGGCGCGTCACCCTGTCCGTCGAAGCCCTGGCGTAGAAGGATCCGAGCGCGCTGCGTCTCGATTAAAAAAGGTGGGGCGAGCTTCATCGAACCCTGAACATACCTTTTGTTGTCCGGGCTTTTTTCCCATAGTAGCGGTCCAACCAATTTCTAAATTCGCTTGCTGATCCCGGGCACGGTTCCGTTTCCATCCTCGAAACTCGCCACTGCCACGTGACACTTGTCCGGTTCTCTTGTCTACCAATAAGGTTCACAGTCATCGGTGATCCAGTGAAAGGTTTCATTGTTGAATTTCTTAAGGAAATTTCTCGAGCACAGCCATCTTCCGAGCATCCTTGCGTTAGGGGCGATCCTCGTGATGTTGCCCGCCCTGAAAATCGGCCTGGTGGCCGACGATCTGCCGCAACGCGCCATCGCACTCAGGCCGAGCCAATTGCCTCCACGCATGCGCGACACCGGCAATCCGGCAGATTCCGGCAGCTTCTCAACCGTCCTCCGCGACTTTTTTTTCGGAGGCTACCGCGACCCTCAAAATCTGGCACTATCGAAAAATTACGGGATGCTACCCTGGTGGACGCCGGATAATATGCGACTCGGACTCTGGCGACCGGTGACGGCATTCACGCATTGGCTCGACTACCAACTCTATCCCGATTCGCCCGGGCTGATGCACGCTCAAAACATCGCGTGGTTTGCCGCCATCCTTTTTGTGCTCGCGGTCATTTACCGCCGGTTCATGGAAGTCAGATGGGCCGCGGGACTGGCCACCCTGTTGTTCCTGCTGGATGGCAACACCTACTTTCCCGTGATGTTCATCGCCAACCGCGGATTCATTCTTTCGCTGTTCCTGGGTCTGCTGTGCCTTTACGCACATCACCACTGGCGCACGGCGAAATCCCGTTCCGCGCTGGCGCTGTCCGCGTTATTCCTCGCGCTCTCTCTCTTCGCAAACGAGGGCGGGGCTTCCACCTTTGCCTTTGTCCTTGCCTATGCGCTGGTCCTGGAACCGGGCGGCTTCCGTAGCCGTGCACTCACGATTCTGCCCTCGATACTGGTCATCGTCGCATGGCGAATCGTCTATGAAACCCTCGGGTCCGGCCTGCACAACATTCAACTGTATATCGATCCCGCCCACGAACCCCTGAAATTCGCTCTCGCAGTTTTCCCCCGCGCCATGGTCCTCCTGGCAGCGCAGATCACGTCCATCGCGCCGGAGTTTCTTTTCGCGGTGAAGCCTTCCTTGATGCCAATGGCCGAGGCGCTCTACAGCTTGCCGTTCCTTGCCGCCCTGCTGATTTTTCTTCCGTTGCTGCGCCGCGACAAAACCGCGCGGTTCTGGTTCGCAGTCATGATCCTGGCCGCGATTCCGGCGGCAACGGTCGTGCCGGTTGGCAAGAACCTTGGCTTTGTCGCGGTGGGAGCCTACGGACTCATTGCCATGTTCATTGCGAGCCTCATCAACGGTCCATTGCCGTCACAGGCCGTCTATCGCGTTGCGGCCTGGATTGCCTGCGGTCTGCTGCTGGTGGCGCACATTGCCGGACCGGTTGTTTCCAGAGTTGTCATGGTCAAAGCCGCCCCGATCGTTTTCGAGCGCATGAAATACTTCGGCACCATTTGCGACCCGCCGGATGACGAGGACAAGAATGTCGTCGTCATTAACAGCCCCTGCGCACTGTTCCTGGCATACGCGCCGAGCTGCAAAGCGTATTACCACCAGCCGTTGCCCAAAACCATGAGGGCGCTCGTGCCGGGCTGCACCAGCTTTGCCGTCGAACGAGCGGATGACCTGACATTGGTGCTCCAATCGCGGGGGCCGAACATCTTTTCGTGCGACGATGTCGGCCCGGTCAATAGCGCGTACGCCGTGGCCATCTGCAACGGGATCCTGAGCGAAATCAGAGCCAAAAAGGGAGATCGCTTTGACCTTGGCACCCTTAAAGTGGAAATCCTGCAAACGGACGAATCGTCACTGCCGTCCCGTGTTGCGTTCCACTTCGATCACTCTCTCGACTCGCCCGATTTCCATTGGCTGCAATTCGACTGGCAAACGCGTTCCAACCGCCCGTTCGCCATGCCTCTCCCAGGCCATTGTGTCACGCTGTCCGGTCCGTTGAGGCATTAATCTGCCATCCTCTTCATCTCTCGTTCTCGCAACTCGCGGCGCCCAGCGGGCTGCGGTATCGCACTCTCGTAGGTGGATGCGCACAAACGGTTTACGAGAGAACCATGAGAACAACGACTGCGAATGCTTTGTGTAAGATAACTCCATATGTTCCGCTTTTTGGGCACCGCAATTGCTGCTAGGTTTCGTTTGTTGGAGAGCCAGCGCGTATGAACGAAGATGCATCCAGGCAATCGCAGTCAGAGTCGGCCGCCCTTTTGGAAGAAAAGTCGGCCAAAGCCAAGCCAAGCTTGGAAGCGGCCAAATCGCGCGTCACAAATCTATCACAAGCCAAAGGAAGAGCAGGGCCGGAAAAGCCTGCGGAACCGACCTCCAGTTCCAATTCCAACGCCGTTGTGAATATCGGGCCAGAGGAGGAGGAACCGGTTCGCCCCGTCATTGGGTCTGACCAAGCCGCGCTCTTTCTGGACTCGGTGGGAAAAATCGTGGCGGCGCAACCGCGCTGCGCCGCTTTCTTTGGGCGGCAACCAGAAGAACTAAATGGCCTCAATTTCAAAACCTTGATCAGATCGGGCTTTGACCAGGAGATCACAAAGTTGGTGGCAAAAGGGCAGCCCTCCGGCCAACTATCCTTCGATGTCCTGGCCTTAGGAAAAGACGGCTCGGAATTCTCCACCCGAGTCGTATTCAAATTCCTGCCCGAGAATCCCGTGTTCTGCTGGACAGTGTTTGTTCAGGCACCGGGTGCCAGTAGCAGTGCCGTATCGGATAAGAAATCTATGAATACCCAACGCGATTCGGAACTATTCGCCGCCGCCACCGAAACCGTCACTCAGACCGAAACGGTGCAGCCTGAAACGGGGGCGAAACCTCCGACTCAAGCCGCTCCGCTTTCACCGGACCGCTTGGCCGCCAAATTGGAGGCGGCTCGGGCCGAATGCGAGCGTCTGGCGAGGGTTAAATTCGAGACGGAGACTGCCGCCAATAAACGCCTGCACCAGGTTCAATCGGAATACGGAAAGCGCATTGAGCAGCTCGAACAGGATTTAGTGGCTGAACGTCATACTAACGGGGATCTTTCGAAAAAGATCGAATCTCTGGAGAAATCCTTGGAGGAGCAGACCAAAGGGATGCGGAGGATCAAACAACAACTCTCCGAGCCTGCGGCCACGCTGGAAAAAGCGAGTACCGAATTTCAGGATCTTCAGGGGCGGCATCAAGCGCTGGAATCCGAAGCGGCTGGACTTCGTCAGGAGCTTAAGCAATTGCAGGGCAAATTGGAGGGGTCTCAAACGTCGGAACGGCAGACGCAAACTCGGACGACGGAATTGGCAGCCCAGCTTGATCGAAGCTCGGCTGAGCTGCGGAATTTCCATTCAAAGGTCGAGGAGAATGAGGCCGCCCGAAAGCAATTGACGGCGGATTTGGATAAAGAACGCGGCGCGAACAAACTCTCCCGGCAAAAAGCGGAGGAACTCAATGCCCAACTGCAAAAGTCGCTGCACGCCGCGGAGCAGGCAGAAGCGCGCGCAAAAAAAAGCGCAACGCAGTCCGACGATTGGGAAAAGAAAGCGGCCGATCTGGAGAAAACCGTTGAAGAACTCGCTCGAAGTCATGCCGCGCAGCAGAATGTGGGTTCTCAATCCGCGGAGCGCCTGGAGAAGCTCGAACTGCAACTTAAGCGTGCAAACGACGAACTGGCTGCCGGCAGGGCGGACGCCAAAAAGCAGGATTCGGCGCGTCAACGGCTGGAAGGTGAGAACCGCGACCTGAGCGAAGCGAACGCGAAAGCCAAAGCCGATCTGGAAAAGGAGCGCGGCACAAACAAAACCGCGCGGCAAGAAGCGGAAGAGTTACAGGCGCAGCTTCGAAAGGTGCAGCAGGCCGCAGAGCAGGCGGAAGCGCGCGCCCGTGAAAGCGCAGCCCGGTGCGGTGACTGGGAAAGGAAAGCGGCTGAGCGGGAAAAAACGATTGACCAGCTTACTCGAACTCAAGCTGCTGAACAGAGTGCGGGCGCTCAGTCCGCGCAGCGTATCGAGAAACTCGAACAGCAACTTAAGCTCGCCAGTGGCGAACTAGCCGCCCGCCGGACGGAGATCGAAAAACAAAATTCGACACATCAACGGTTGGAAACGGAAATCCGCAGTCTGAGAGAGGCGAACGCGCAAACCACCACTGATTTGAAGAAAACCGTTGAAGAGCTTGTCCGGACTCAAGCAGCTGAACAGAAAGTGGGCACCCAGTCCGCGCAGTGTATCGAGAAACTCGAACAGCAACTTAAGCTCGCCAGCGGCGAACTGGCCGCCAGCCGGACGGAGGTCGAAAAGCAAAATTCGACACATCAACGGTTGGAAACGGAAAACCGCAGTCTGAAAGAAGCGAATGCGCAAACCACCGCTGATTTGAAGAAAACCGTTGACCAGCTTACTCGAACTCAAGCTGCTGAACAGAGTGCGGGCACCCAGTCCGCGCAGTGTATCGAGAAACTCGAACAGCAACTTAAGCTCGCCAGTGGCGAACTAGCCGCCCGCCGGACGGAGATCGAAAAACAAAATTCGACACATCAACGGTTGGAGACGGAAAACTGCAGTCTGAAAGCAGCGAATGCGCGAACTACGGCTGATTTGAAGAAAACCGTTGACCAGCTTACTCGAACTCAAGCTGCTGAACAGAATGCGGGCGCTCAATCCGCGCAGCGTATCAAAGAACTCGAACAGCAACTTAAGCTCGCCAGCGGCGAACTAGCCGCCCGCAGAGCGGAGATCGAAAAACAAAATTCGACACATCAACGGTTGGAAACGGAAAACCGCAGTCTGAGAGAAGCGAACGCGCAAACCACGGCTGATCTGAAGAGAACGATTGACCAGCTTACTCGGACTCAGGCTGCCGAACAAAATGCGGGCACCCAGTCCGCGCAGCGTATCGAGAAACTCGAACAGCAACTTAAGCTCGCCAGCGGCGAACTGGCCGCCCGCCGGACGGAGGTCGAAAAGCAAAATTCGACACATCAACGGTTGGAGACGGAAAACCGCAGTCTGAAAGAAGCGAATGCGCAAACCACGGCTGATTTGAAGAAAACCGCTGACGAGCTTGCTCGGATTCAAGCCGCTGAACAGAGTGCGGGCGCTCAGTCCGCGCAGTGTATCGAGAAACTCGAACAACAACTTAAGCTCGCCAGCGGCGAACTGGTCGCCCGGCGAACGGAGATCGAAAAGCAAAATTCGACGCATCAACGGTTGGAGACGGAAAACCGCAGTCTGAAAGAAGCGAATGCGCAAACCACCGCTGATTTGAAGAAAACCGTTGAGCAGCTTGCTCGGACTCAAGCTGCTGAACAGAGCGCGAGCGCTCAGTCCGCGCAGCGTATCGAGAAACTCGAACAGCAACTTAAGCTCGCCAGTGGCGAACTGGCAACCCGCCGAACGGAGATCGAAAAACAAAATTCGACGCATGAACGGTTGGAGACGGAAAACCGCAGTCTGAAAGAAGCGAATGCGCAAACCACGGCTGACCTGAAGAAAACCATTGACGAGCTTGCTCGAACTCAAGCTGCTGAACAGAGCGCGGGCGCTCAGTCCGCGCAGCGCATTCAGGAACTCGAACAGCAACTGAAGAAATCGCAGAGCGCCGCCGAACAAGCAGAAGCGCGCGTTCGAGAAAGCGCGGCTGAGTGTGGCGATTGGAAAAAGAAAGCTGCCGACCTGAAGAAAACCATCGACGTGTTAACCCAAAACCAAGCCGCCTTGGAAGGCACGTCCGCTCGATCCGCGGAGCGTATCAAAGAACTCGAACAGCAACTGAAGGCTTTGGGCGCCGACTTGGCGGCTGGCAAAATCGAGGCCGAAAAGCAGAATTCCGCGCGTCAACGATTGGAGACCGAGAATCGAAAGGCGACCGAAGCCAATGCCAAGGGCAAAGCTGATCTGGAGAAGGAGCGTGAGGCGCACAAACTCGCGCGGCAGAAGGCGCAAGAACTTAACGCGGAACTTAAAAACTCGCAGCGCTCCGCCGAGCAAGCGGAAGCGCGGCTTCGAAAAAGCGCGGCCGAGTGCAGTGACTGGGAAAAGAAAGCTGCCGAGCTGAACAAAGCCAATTCCTGCCTGGAAAAAGAATCGGACGAACAACATCGCCAGAACGAGTTGCTGACCAAGGCGAAACGGCAGCTCGAACAGCAATCGGTGGAAAACAAGGCCGAGATTTCGAAAATGCAGGCGGCGCTCGAACGCGGGGAGTTGCAGCGAAAAAAATTGGAAGATGAGGTGCTGCGGTTGCGCGAATTCGAAATCAAAGCGCAGCGGGGGCAAAGTTTGGTCATGGACAGCCTGCGGCAGGGGTTGCGGCAGCAGGTTGAAGACTTGCGTCAATCAGCCTGCGGTTTGCTCGAAATCCAATTGCCAGATAAACAAAAACGGATGGCCGAAGCCATCCTCAGACACGCTTTATTCCTCCAGGTATTCTTGAGCGCCAGTGGCAAGGATACTAGTGAGACATTCCCCTCATGATCACTTCGGCGGGGCTCCCGGGCTCTGCGCGGAATTTTAAGCCGATAGAAAAACGTGCGGGAAGACAGGCGATGCTCAACCAGCGGACTGTCTTCCCCTTTGAACTCCCGTCAGACGCAAGCGTCGCCGGCGGCCTTTCAGTTAAGCCGGCAATAAAAAAGCCGCCTTCTTGCGAAGACGGCTGACGTGCGCGGAGGCGGCGCTGAAATTACTCGATATTGCGCCTCAATGCCTGGGACAGTCGGACGATGCAATCAATTTCGTCGCGGGACAGGGAGAGGTTCTTGCCGGCGGTGGGGAGCAGCAGCACATCATCGGTAGTGATAACAATGCGCGGCAGTCCGTCGGTTTCACCGGCTTCAGTTTTGTCCGAACCCGGATCATTGGAGCGTTGAAGTTGTTTCACGTTCTCAAAGCCATTTTCGGTGCGGTTTTTTTGAGTTTTTGCGTTCATTTCTTTGTTTCCGGTTTTTGCGTTGGCGTGCTTATCTTTGTTTTATTCGAGCGGCCCTCACTTTGCAGCGGGTTACGCCGCAGGCGGCCCTTTCAGCATTTCAGCCGTAGGCCGTTGTTTCGAGCAGCACTTATTGTACCGAGGCGAGCAAAGGACCTTGCCGACGGACGAGCAGTTGCCGGTTTATTGTTAGCGTTGGCAGAACGCGTAGATGCCAAGGACTTAGAGCGGCATGATGCCAATTTCAAGGGATTGATTGGGCTCAAGAAGCGGCACAAGCTCAATAGTCATTAATCTGACAGGCGAATTTCTGGACAGTAGACGCTTATGAGGCGGTGGCGGTGGATGCTCGGTGCCTCTCCCGACGGGTGGCCTTGCCCCTATGCCCGAACCTCAGGATTTACCAAGCGCACCAGCGGTCCAACCAGTCTCCAAATCCGGTCGCTGATTTCCGGCACGGTTCCGGTGGCATCCACCGGGCGCACCCGTTGCGGTTCAGCGGCGGCGATGGCTTCATATCCTTTCGCGGCGCGTTCGAAAAAACTTTTCCCGGCCTCTTCGATGCGATCGCGCTGAAGCGCCATTGGCAACGTTGGCTGACGCACAAGCCGACGCTCCTCGGCGACGTCGTAGGGCAGCAAAAACAGCAGCGTCAAATCCGGGCGCGTCTCGCCCACGGCAGCATCGATGATCGCCTTGACCATCTTCAAATCGAGTTGCCTTCCGTAACCCTGGTACGCCGTGGTGGAATCGTAAAAACGGTCGGACAAAATAATTTCCCCGGCGGCGAGGGCAGGGCGGATGACCTCGCGAACGAGCTGCGCACGACTGGCGTTCATCAGGAGCAATTCCGCCTCGGGTGTCATCGCCTCGTTGGCCTTGCTGTGCTTGAGCGTGTGGCGGATTTCCTCGCCGATGGGCGTGCCGCCCGGTTCGCGCAACGTCCGCACCTGGCGACCCAACGAACGCAACCGCGCCGCCAAAATCGGAATTTGCGTGGACTTCCCGCTGCCCTCCGTGCCTTCGAAGGTGATCAAGAGGCCTTTCATGACGCGAAAAAGACGGGGCCTAAATATTCGGCGGACGAAACGCGATTGTAGAAGGGTTGTTTCGCCCTTACAGGGCTTAACGCCACGGTGCGGGGCTCACCCGGGCCTTCAGCCCGGGCTTTAACATGACGGGCTTTCAGCCCTGATTTTCCGGCGATCGCCATTACCGTCGCCATTGCCATAACGGGTCGAATTCGCGTTGCGGAACAAGTCGGCGCTACGAGCCGAGGGGGCGCTTGCCGTTCCTTCAACGTTCGACGTTCGGCGTTCGATGTTCGATGTTCCTTCAAATCTTCTTAAGCTTCGGACCTTTCGCGGTGTCCTCGATCGCCCAGCCTTTCGCCTTCAGCTCGTCGCGAATGGCATCGGCGCGTTTAAAATCCTTGGCTTTCTTGGCAGTCGTCCGCGCCTCTGCCAACGCAACAATCTCGGATGGCGCCTCAGCGTCGGCCTTCGCTCCGATGCCGAGCACGGTGTCAATTTTTTCAAAAGCCGCCAGCGCCGCGGCCGCCTCGGCGGGTTTGAGCGAGTTCTCCGCGATGCGACGGTTGGTCTCGCGCACCCATTCGAATACCACCCCCCAGGCGCCGGAAATATTCAAGTCCTCGTCCAGTGCCTCGGTAAATTGCTGGACCAACGGAGCGCCGGGCACCGGCTCGACCGGCGGTTGGCCGGCGGCAATCGTGCGCAATTTTCCCACGCACTCATCGATTCGCGCCAGCGCCGTCCGCGCGCCTTGCAGGCCGTCCAGGGTGAAATTAAACGTCTCGCGATAGTGCGCCGTGAGCAGGAGGTAACGGATTTCGCGGCCCGTGAAGCCCCTGGTCATCAGATCGCGCAACGTGAAAAAGTTCCCGAGCGTTTTGCTCATCTTTTTACCCTCCACGAGCAAGTGCGCGCCGTGCAGCCAATGTTTCACGAAGCGCTGCCCGGGCGCCTGCATCCCCGCGCCCTCGCTCTGGGCGATTTCATCCTCGTGATGCGGGAAAACCAAATCCTCGCCGCCGAGGTGGAGGTCGAAACTCGGCCCGAGAAGTTTCATGCTCATGGCGCTGCACTCGATATGCCAGCCGGGCCGGCCTTCACCCCACGGGCTGGCCCAAAACACGTCGCCATCCTCCGGCACGCGCGCCTTCCAGAGCGCAAAATCGGCGACGGATTCCTTCGCGTAATCGTCGCTCTTCACGCGCTCGCCCACGCGCATTTCATCGAAGTTCAATTTCACGAGCTGCCCGTAGGTGCAGCCGCAGCCGCGGTATTTATCGATGGAAAAATAAACCGAACCGTCGGCCGCTTTATAAGCGATGCCGCGTTGCACGAGCTTTTCAATCAGCGCAATGATGTCGCCCATGAATTCCGTCGCGCGCGGGGTTTGATGCGGCATGCGGCAATTCAACGTCTTCAGGTCGGCGACGAATTCCGCCTCGTATTTGGCGGTGAATTCCTTCAGGGAAGTGTTCGTTTCACGGACGCGCTTAATGATCTTGTCCTCGATGTCCGTGATGTTCATCACGTGCGTGACGGCGTAGCCCTTAAATTCCAGGTAACGCCGGACCAAATCGCCAAAAACGAACGTGCGCCAGTTGCCGATGTGGGCGAAATCGTAAACGGTGGGTCCGCAGCAGTACATGCCCGCGGTTTTTCCCGCCGGGTCGAGCGGCGTGAATTCCTGCACCGAACGCGAAAGTGTGTTGAACAACTTTAAAGCCATCTGCGTGCGCAGAGTAAGCAAGGGAACCGGATTCAAAAAGAAAATTTCACGTCTGACCAAATCGTTCGCGAGTGGTTGGTTCCGGGCTGTGGGGCGCATCTCAAAAATACGCACCCTTTGGCTGAATCTCATTAACACCCTGCTTTAGCTGGGTGTTTTGTGGCAACGATGATGTCCAAACCGCTTCAGCGGTTTGGATACGCTAGAAAACCGCTAAAGCGGTTGAGGCACCGGGCGGTCTCCCGGACACCCGGCTAAAGCAGGGTGTTAATGAAAAGTCCGTAAATACGCCTGTTTCATGCGCACCAGCCCCTCCGGTTATTTTGTCGCTCCGCAGGGCTTTTGCCGCCATAAATCGTCAGTTGACTGTTTGGACGCCGGTTCCGTAACCTCGGAGACTATGCGAATCTCCGCCTTGGTAACGGTCTTCTGCTTGATTTCAATGGTTGCGGGATTTGGCCAGGAAGGACAGCCCAAGACCATGGTGACTATCACGGTGGACAATTTGAAGAATGGTTCCATCAAAGTTGAACCGCCCATCCCGGAAGATGGGAAAGTGCCGGCGGGCACGGTATTGAAAGTGACAGCAACGCCGGACGCCGGCTTCGCGCTCGACAGCGGTTATTACTCGATGGGCGGCAGGTCGGGAAAACAGTATTACGAATCACCCACACCAACCTTTGAAGTCGTGGCCGACCGGAACAAAACCATCGGCGCATCGTTCATCGAAGCGGAAGCGTTAAAAGGTTTCACCGTCAAAAACGATGTTGTCTTTGCGCAACCGGGAGTGAAGAAGTTGAAATATGACGTTTTCTCCCCGAACGGCGCGAAGAATTTGCCGATTATCGTCATCATCCACGGCGGCGGTTGGAGGGTGAATTGCGAGGATGTCATGCGTGGATTGGCGCGTGAGTTGGTGCGCGGCGGCAGCTATGTAGTTTGCAGCATGGATTACCGCTGGATGGGCACTGCGGACGGCGACAAGACCACGAACACCATGGGCGATTTGATCGGAGATGTTTTCGGAGGATTGGCGCATATCCAGGAGCACGCGAAGGAATACGGCGGGGATGGCGCGCGGATCGGCGTCACCGGTGACAGCGCAGGCGGGCACCTAGCGGCGGTGGCGGCGTTGATGGCAAACATGATTGGCGACGGCGGATTTGGAACGAAGGAGGGAGTGTACGAGTTCAAGCCCACTTACCTGCCGGCGGGGAAAACCGTCGCAGACGTGCGGAAAGACCTGACCGGCGCGATCAAAGCCTCAGCACCCAGCTACGGGGTTTTTAGCGTGCAATCGATTGGCGGAATCATGCGCGGACAACCCGTCGAGGCGCTCAATGCCACGGCTCCGCAGAATCACATTCCCAATGCCAAGGATCACGCCGTGCCGTTTTATTTGGTGTGCGGCACCAAGGATACGGTCGTTTCCGATGCGGGGGTCCAGTCTTTTGCCGACGCGCTCAAGGCGGCCGGACAAAGTGTGGAGTATGTGAAGGTCGAAGGCGCCAGCCACGCGTTTTTTGACTGGAAGCCGGACGCGGGCACCAAGGCGGCGTTCGTAAAATATGGGGTGCCCTACGCGGCCAACATGAAACGCTTTTTCGACGGCATCTTCTATCCGCAGGGCGCGCCGGTTACAAAATAAATGAAGTGATGTCTACCACAGTTGGATTTGGGGAGCGCACGCGTCTCGCGTGCTGCCCACAGCGTCTCGCCGTCGGCTTCGTACCCACTATCTATTCCCACTGTTTAGTTCGGCAAAATGGTGAGACGAAGTTTGCGGCGAGACGCCGCAAACCACACGCCGGAGGCGTGTGCTCCCCATTTCCACTGCGTCGTTCCGGGTTAGCGCTCTTACGAAATCTCGATGGCGATGATGCCGGCGATGAGCAGGTCCAGCAACACTCCCAGCGTGGCGCAGGCCATGCCGACGCGCAAGTAACGCTCCGCGGGATTCCAGACGTTGCTTCGGCCAAAAAACACCTGCCGAAAACTGTTAATCGCCACCACCGCGAAGGGAATGCCAATGACCGGCAGGATCGCGACGATGCCGAAGGCAAAACAGCGCCAGGAGCGTTCGATCAGCCGAATCTTCACCAGGGGAGCGTCGGAGGTCATGGCGTGCTCATGGATTTGGTTGATGCCGGCGGCGTGTTGGTCGCGGTCGCCCATCGCTCGATTTGATGCTTTTCGATCAAGGCCACTTCCTGCCGTGTTAAAAATACCTCGCGCCAGGTGACCGAACAAAGCATTAACATCAGCGTGAGAAAGATAAGCAACACCAGCACCACCGAGCCGCGCCGCGGGTGCGAGTGCTGGGAATTCATGGCGGTGAGTTTCATAGATTCGAAGAATTTCCCGGTACGACTTCAAAGGTAAACAGCGGACGCACCTTGGCATTTTTGCGCTGCGATTCAAGTTCGACTTCCCAACGCCAGGCTGCCACTTGGTCGCGTTTATCCACTTCCAATTGCGACGATTTCACCTTGGGCAAAATCACCAACCAAGAGGCGCCGTCGCCGGATCGCTTCCGCACCTCGCCGTTGGCGAAGGAATAAATTAACGTTTTTTTCCCTTGGGGGATGCGCAGGGTTTGTTCGGAATTGGTGGTCACGAGGCGGATCGGACCGGTCGCCGCCCGCATATCGGCGCGCCACGCTTCGCCGACCTTCAGCGTGCGGACGATGTCGCTTCCGTTTCGAGTGATGGCTTTGTTATCGTCCCAAACGCGATAAAACGCCGCCAGGCCGATGCCGAGAATCACTGCCATCACACTGATATAAACGAGGCATTCAATCAGCGTGAAGCCGCGCGGAAGTGGTCTGGGGTTGGTAAAAGTTTTCATTGAACCGTCACCTCCCTGGTCACATTTCCTCCCAGCGGTGGATTCGCCCGCCATTCGAGCTGAAGGTGATTGCCGGCACGGGTGAACTTAAACTGGCCGGGCGGGAGATTGGTGGCCGCGGCGGCGTGAACCGGATAAATATTTGTGCCTTCGGGAAACGATCGCCATTGGCCCGCCGCGAGAATTTCCATCTCGCCGTCGACAATCTCCATCGCCACGGCGTGCTGGTAGTTTGACCGCAGCGCGCGGGCGTCGTCTATCAGCGAATAGCCAATGGGCAAAATCGCGAGGACCAATATCGCCATGCCAACGACTAATTCCGTCGTTAACATCGCGCGGCAATGTTTCGTTCGCGAGCGCTGCCGGATTCGTTTTGTGATTACCATAGAACCCCCGCGTTGATGATGGAGATAAGCACGCTGAAGATGCCGATGGCCACGATGGCCACAATCAGGCCATTGGCGATGACGAGTCCGCTCGTCACGGTGTGGGCGGCGGCTTGCTCCTCTTGAAAGGCCTTCGCGTCGAGCGATTCATGCCAGCCGGTTAACGCGCGCAAAAATCCACCGTGGGCGTGAATGGCATTGGTGATGCGCCAGCGAAATTCGCCGGTGTCATCGAGCGAAGCCACCGCCTCGGTCAGCTTCGCACCCTGGACGAGTTGGTTTTGCGCGCGGGCGATTCGCCGGCGGAATATTTCGTTTGTCACCGATTCGCCCGCGAGCCGCAGCGCGGTGGACTCCGGCACTCCGTTATCCAGCATGATGGCGAGAAGCATCGAAAAATTGCGCTGCATGCGGCGGCGTTTCCACGGAACGCGCCAGGCCAGCCAATCGACGAACGGCGCCGACGGGAATTGAATCCATCGGACCAATCGCGGGCCGCCGATATAAAACACGACGGCAATTACGAGGCCGAAAAAGAGGATTGCCTGCCCGAGCATCAGCCATCGGATGCTCCCCTCAAGAAAGAAAAATTCCGGGGCACCGCCGCTCATTTCGGCCATGATTTCCTTGAACTTCGGCAAAATCATGACCACGAGCGCGTTGAGGACCAGCAGGGAACACGGGGAGAGCGCGAAGGCCACCACCACGAGATAGCTCACCGCGCCGCGGACGTTCGATTGCGCGTCTTTCACCAGATAATCGCACACGGGCAAAACTTTGCGAATGTCACCCATCTCTTCGCCAGCGCGGAGCATCGCGGTGACTTGCGGTGGGAGAAAACGCGGCACTTTCTTCAACGCCTCGCCCAGCCGCAGACCGCCTTCGAGATACGCCGCGACCAGATGGAAGCGCAATCCCGGGGAGCGATCCCGGGTGTTCGCGATTTCAATCAGCGTTTGCTCGATCGGTTTGCCCTCGCGCAACGCGGTGGCCACCAGGTCCAGGAAAAACCGGGCGCGTTCCTGGCGTCGCATCGGGAGGGAAAGCAGATAGTAAATAAGCCACGCCAGCCCGACTAACGGAACGACCGTAAACAGGACGTAGCACAACAGGCTCGCCAGAACCAGTGGCAAACTGTCGGCGAACATTACTGGAATTGTCAGGCACATCTTGATTGGGTCAGAGAATTAATTACCGCCGACCGAGTTCATCAGTTGAATGAAAACCAAGAAACCGCTGATGATCAACCAGCCCTGGGTCAAAATGATGATCCCCAGGACGAGCACCGATAACGGCAGCGCCGCGAACAAAAGAATTTCGCCGCGATGCGTGGCGCGGTTGCGATAAATTTCAGCCGCCTGCCGAAAGCCCGCGCCCAAATCTTCGCCGGCGCTCGATACCAGCCAGACGAAGAGCGGCGGAAAAACCGTCCCGCCGCCCGCGATTTGAGAAAACCGGGTCATGCCCGACGAAAGATTTTGACCCCACCGCTTGAGTTCGTCGCGGGTTTTGGAATTGCTTTCCAACTCCCAGACCAGGCCGAACGCGTCCGGCAACGGGAGCCCGCCTTTGAGCAGAAGCCCGATGGTGGAAGCCGTGTGCGACAGGCGGGCTTCGCGAAATGCCGGCAACCGCCAGCTGATCGCCTCGCGCAGGCCGGGAACAAAAAACACCGCCATCACGAAAGCAAACAGGCAGCCGAAAAAGGTTGGGAAGATCCAGAGATTATGCAACAGCGGCAAGGACGCGCGTGTCATCGCGGGAAGCTGCGCCCCTCCCAGGGCTCCAAAAACGAAAGCGTTCCAGGCCTCGACGAAATAGTGTGTCCACGCGTAATAAAAAATGAGCGATACCAAAAACGCGACCACCACCACGATCGATGGATAGACCATCAGCCCTTTCAATCGCGTCCAGAGATTGTGCTGGCCCTGATAATAATCGGCCAGCAACGTGAGCGCGCCGGGCATGTCGTTGCTTTTGGCGCCGACCACGACGAGGCGTTTGTAGAGATCGGGCAACCGCCTTTCCGCGAGCGCCTCGCCCATCGGCCGGCCGCGCGCCAAATCCGCCTCCAGCCGCTCCAGTTCCGCCCGCAGCGGCCCGTGCCGCATGTCCGCACACAGGCGGCTCAACGCACCTTCGAGCGGTATCCCGTCGCGCAGCATGGCCGCGAGTTGCTGGTTGAAGAAGGCAAATTCGTCGTAATTCATAACATCTGAAAACTGCCGCTAAAGAATTCGACAAGGCTGCGGGACTTTCGTCACACGTCCTGGAATCCAAAAACCCGGCGCAACTCCGTTTCGTTGGTTAAACCCGCATTCACCAACGTCTGCGCGCTGTCCGCCAGGGACGGCTGGGCGGCGAGGGTGCCCGTGGCGCGCAAGGCGATTTGTCGGCGCATCGCTTCCGTGACCCTCAGGCATTCAACCACCGGCAAGCGCCCGCGATACCCGGTTTGGACACAACTATCGCAGCCCTTGCCGGAACATTCCTTGCAGAGCCGGCGAACGAGGCGTTGGTTGACCACGAGCGCAATGGAGGAAGCGACGGCGGAATGATCCGCGCACAGCACGAGCAGGCGTTCGAAAACGCCTTGGCACGAACCCGCGTGCAACGTGGAAATCACCAGGTGCCCGGTCAACGCCGCGCGCACCGCGATGTTCGCGGTCTCTTCGTCGCGGATTTCACCGATGACGAGCACTTGCGGGTCCTGCCGCAGCAGATGCCGCGCGGCCTTCGCAAAGTCCAAACCGCGGGCTTCATTCACCTCGGTCTGCATGACGCCCGGAACAATTTGCTCGGCGGGATCCTCGACCGTGATGATGTGCCGGCCCCCGAGCTCGGTGAGAAATCTCAGGCACGCGTAAATAGTCGTCGTCTTGCCGCTGCCGGCGGGTCCGGTCAAAAGCAGCAAACCGCCGGTTTGCCGCAAAAAATGTTCGAGCTCCGCGTGCGCGTGCTCGGGAAAATCAAGTTCGCCCAGCTTTTTTGCGCTCGAGGAATTGAACAAGCGAAGCACGATTTTTTCACCCGTCACCGTCGGGTAAGTGGCTACGCGAATGTCGTTCGCGCTGCCGATTTCGGCGTGGTCAATTCGACCATCCTGGGGCAGGGATTCCTGGTAAGTCTTGAGGCGGGCGAGAAATTTTATCCGGCCAATGACACGTTCGGCAATGGTTTCAGAAAGTTCGCTGACGGGCGAAATGACTCCGTCGAGCCGGAACGACACTTCCGCGGCTTTCCCGCGCATTTGGAGATGAATGTCGCTCGCGCCGGCGGCTTCGGCGCGTCGCACCAATTTCTCCAGAATCTCCGGTGCGCTTTCGGCAGCGGCTGCAGCGCCATTTTGTTTTTTGCCATCCGATTCCATTATATCGAGCCTGTTCCGCATGAGGTATAGACAAGGCCGAAGCCATATCGTCACGGGAGCGCACGCGTCTCGCGTGCTGCTGACGGCGTTTCGCCGTCAATTCCGTTAAACCATCTTCTTCACTATTTGGTGAGCGAAGTTTGTAAGACGAAGTTTGCGGCGAGACGCCGCAAACCACACGTGAGACGCGTGTGCTCCCCAAATCAACTGCATCGATCTACCTAAGGCTTGGTGTGCTGCCCGAAGAATTGGAATACATTCGTCATGCCGCCCATGATGATCCCGCCATGATCCTTGCCGGGCACTTCGATGTATTCGTGTGCGATGTTCAGCGACTTCATTCTTTCATCCAGGCGCTGCACGCTGGCAATCAGACCGTCTTTTTCGCCAACCATGATCAGGATCGGTACATCCTTGAACTTCGCGTTCGCATCCAGTTGGAAACCGGGTGCGCCCGGCGCCAGTCCGGCCACGCCCGCCCAGATGGAGGAATACTTGTCGGCGATGTGCAACGCCCCCGCGCCGCCTTGCGAATGGCCCATTAGGTAAATGCGGTGATCATCAATGTTGAATTCCTTGCGGATCATCGCCAGGACGTTCATCACGTCCTGCTCGCTGTATTCGCTCGCCTTGGACTGATCAACTCCGCCGACCAGACTGCGCGGTGGTTGATTCGTTCCCGGCGATTGAGGTGCCATGCCGGGCGCATTGGTGGACGCCCCGCCGCGCCGGCCAAACCCGCCCATCGCCGTGGCCGGATTGCCAAAATTGGCCATGGCGGAATAGCCCATGGGAGCAGCGACGATATAGCCTCCCTCCTCGGCGAGTCTCAACATGGGTTCATGCATGAAAACGCCCGGATTGCCGCCCGCGCCACGCAGCGCCACGATGAGGGGTGCCGGTTTGTCCTTGGCCACCTTCGTGGACACAAACACCGCATACGGCAGCGTCTCACCCGCGTTGGTGAAAACATAAGACCGGCTTTGCACTCGCGGATCGTTCGACCAGGAGCGGATTGCCGGTTGGCCGGTGGCCGGTTGCGCCTGCGCCAGGCCGAACGGAAGGCATAATGTTAAAGCGAGACCGATGCTGCGAATGGGGGTGTGAGTGAATTTCATAACGTTGGTCGAGGAGGGCAGACAACGGACCTTGATCTTCGCCTGCCACCCGATTTTAAAACCGCATGAAGAAATCCCAGGTCTCTTTTGCGATCCAATTGACATTCGATCCGGGGTCCCGCGCAGTATCGGTATGTCCGCCTACGAAGGAGCCAAAGACCACGGGATATTCCTTCGGAAGCCCCTTGAACTCAGTGGTGACATGCGTGGGGGTGGTGGCGAGGGGTATTTCGGGCAGGTCAGTAACCCCGTTGTCCTCGATGTGCGTCAGGACGCAATATTTTCCGCCTTGTTTTCGCTCATCCGAGTTGACGTACCGGCAAGTGCCGTCCTTGGTGCCGGTCGTGCTATAAAACGCCAGGCGCGCGTGCGTATTGGTAGGAAGATAGATATTCCAATTGGCCGGAGCATAACAGGCCGCGGCGCGCAAATCTTTCTGGAAATCCAATGAGAACGAGTAGGTGACCATCGCGCCGAAGCTGAAGCCGCAGCAAAAGATGCGGGAGGTGTCCACGTTCAGCTTATCCTTGAACAATGCGAGCATGTCGGCGAAGAAAACATGGTCTTTATCATCGGCTCCCCGCCAGGGCGAACGATCCGTGTATCCCTCTGGCGCCACGAAAATGACGGGGACATTATCCCGTTCCGCATAAGTCTTAAGCCCATAAAATTTATTTTTCACCATCGTATCCATATGCCCGCCCATCATGTGCATGGTAAAAATCAACCGGCAGGGTTTGTTCTTGTCGTAATTGGCGGGAATATCGATGGTGTATTTGCGGGTAAGCCCCGCACTCATCATCGTGTAGGTTCCGCTTTTGAAATCCCCAAGCTCTTTGCCGCGACCGGCGCTGGGGATGGGCGCGTTCTTCAATTTACGAGCGGCAACAGCAGAGGATGAGGAGGGTCCGACTGTGCTGCACGAAGTGAATATTGCCAAAGTGATCACTGCGAAAGAGATTGTCTTTACCATTGGGTTGTCTCCTATTGAATTATTGATTGAATTGATATTGCGTGCCGCGCGAACCCGGCGCTGCTCAGGTGAGGGGGAATTGATTTTCGGACTCACCAACCACGGCTCCGATGCTACGGGAACGCCGTCCGGGGTGTCAAATTTGATCGGGTGTGATTCTGTCTTTCAATTTAGCGCCGCAATCCAGAAATTCACGATTAAATACAGAACCGGGGGAGGCTCAATCCGAAATATCGGGGGAGGCCCACTTGGCGCCCGCGTTCCAGGGCTATTGAACCGGTTCAACCACAACTTCCACGAGGCCGAGATCCGGGTGGGCAATTTTTTTGAATGCCGCCCGGCCCAGATCAATCACGCGGCCATGTTCGACGAGGCGTCTGGCTGGCCCACGATCTGTGATGGTCACCAACACGCTGCGCGGCTCAAAGTCGGGCGAACGCATTGTCACCCGCACGCGGGTGCCGAGGGGATAGAACCATGATGCCGCGGTTAATTTATCTGGATCGAACCTTTTTCCATTCGCCATCAATTTCCCGCGCTCCGCCTCGCCATACCACGACGCGAGTCCTTGGATTGGGTTGGAGGTGAGTCCTGCGCGCGCTTTTTGAGTCATTGCTGACACAATCGCGCAGCAGCAGAGCAGAAGAGTGGCTGGCCGATAGCTCTTCTGTTTCATCGTGAACTATTTTCCCGGACATTTGGCCGATTCGCAAATAGGGCATTTCCCGTAAAAGCTAACTTTTCCTGCGCCCGCCCCGCCACAGTGGCGCTTTCACGTGTGGGGCGGTTTCCTTACGGGGCATCGGGTATTTGCCCACTTCAAAGCGCCGCTATGCCGCCTACGATGAACTCGTCGTGAGTAAAGAACATACAACGCCGCCGTTTGTTTCCATTGGCATCATTGCCTGGAACGAGGAAAAGGGCATTGGTGCGATGCTGGAATCGGTTTTTCAACAAACGCTGTTCGCCGAACTTGCCCGGCGCGGCAGGCATTGTGAAATCCTTTGTGTGACCAATGGCTGCACCGACTGCACGCCGGAAGTGGTGGCGGAAATTTTCGCGCGGAAGAGCCGCGAACATCCCGAAGCCGCAAATTTTTCGTGCCGCGTCGTGAATGTTTCGCAACGCGGCAAAATCAACTCCTGGAACCGCTTTGTGCATTCCTTTTCCGCGCGCGACGCGAAATACCTTTTCCTGATGGACGCGGATATTTTAATCCATCCGAGCGAGACGCTTTGGAACATGGTGAACACGCTCGAGAAGGACCGCGAAGCGAGCATCTCGGTCGATGTGCCGCGCAAGGACATTTCCTTCAAACTGCACAAAACCTTTTGGGAACGGATGTCGCTCGGCGCCTCGGAAATGACCGGCTCGGCCAGCGCCCAGCTTTGCGGGCAGCTTTATTGCATTCGCGCCGAGGTCGCCCGGAACATTTATTTGCCCAAAGACCTTTGCGCATGCGACGACGGCTTCATCAAGGCGTTGGTCTGCACGGATTTTTTGATGCACCAGGTGCGGCCATGGCGCATCGTCGCCGCCCCGGACGCCGCCCACACATTTGAAGCGTATATTTCGCCGTCGGCCATTCTCAAAAACCAAAAGCGCCAGATGATCGGCCAAACGATTGTGCACGTTCTGGTCGACAACTACTTAAAGAAACTGCCGGTCGTCCAACGGATGAAACTGGCCGATGCATTGAGCGAGAAAGAGCAGTCCGATCCGGACTGGCTGAAGCGATTGATCGGTGAGCATCTCCGGCACGTTCGGTTTTGGTGGCGGCTTTATCCCGGCCTGCTCAGCCATCGCTTCAAGCGCCTCACACATTTGAGTCCGGTCAAACGCATTACCTGCCTTCCCGCCGCGCTCGCCGGATTTTTCGTGGCCCTAATTTCGAGCTTCATGGCCTACACATCGCTGAAGAAGGGAGCGACAGATTATTGGCCACGCGCCGAACGCGGACAACTGAAAGAGTTTGGATTGGAGCGAGCCGTGAGCGACGCCTAGCAAGTCAGGCCGCTTCGGCGCGAAGATTATCAATGGAACGAAAAGATCAAATTGGAATGCTGCTGCTTCTGGGGAGTGCGTTTGGAGGAATCGTGCTGACGTCGCTGTCGCATCGCCTCCGCGACATTTTCTTTTTCCTGATGGTCACCTTGTCGGCGGTGACGGAATATATCGATATCAATTTCGTCAGCCGCGAATGGTACCGCGGCACGACGTGTGGATATGAAGTGTCGCTGGTGGATGTGATTTCGCTCAGTGTCTTGGCAGGCTCGCTTATCCGGCCGCGCCCGGGAGAGAAAAGATGGTTCTGGCCCGCCAGCCTGGGGCAGATGGTGATTTATTTCCTATTCGCTTCATTTTGTGTCGCCGTCGCTGACCCGAAAATCTTCGGATTATTTGAGCTTTCCAAAATGCTCCGCGGCCTGGTGATTTTTCTGGCGGCGGCAAATTATCTCCGAACCGAACGCGAATTGAGGCTCTTCATTCTCGCGCTCGGTACGGTCGTTTGCTACGAGGGAATCTCCGCGGTGGTGGAACGCTATGGGTACGGCGTGCACCGCGTTTACGGCACTGTGGACGATTCCAACAGCCTCTCCATGTATCTCTGCACCACGGCGCCGGTGTTTGTGGCGGTAATCACTTCGAAACTGCCCAGATATCTCAAGCTACTGGGCGCTGCGGCGATTGGTTTGGCGTTCATCGGCGTGATCCTCACAATTTCGCGGGCCGGCCTGATCGCGATCATGGTACTGCTGTTCGGCGCGACGATTGCGACTGTTTCTTACCGCATCACTCTCCGGAAAACGTTGCTCACTTTTCTCGTGGTGCTTGGCATGGCGGGCGTGTTGGCTAAAGCATGGAAGACGGTCGGCGCGCGGTTTGCCGGTGACAGCCTAAAGAATGAATACTCCGCCAAGCACGAGCAGAATCGCGGCTATTACATTCGTATCGCCATCGCCATCGCGGAGGATTCGTGGTTTGGCGTCGGGCCGAATAATTGGTCGTATTGGGTCAGCAACAAATACGGGCCGCGGCTCGGTTGGCACTTCCTTCCGTACCTGGGGACGGAGCAGAAGCCGGCCCAAAAAGTGCCGCCTGGCCGCGATATCGACGATCCACAAGCCGCGCCGGCTCACAGCCTGGCAGCCCTTACGGTTGGCGAAATGGGTTTGGGCGGCCTGGTGCTGCTGACGCTGCTCTGGCTTCGCTGGCTGCTCATGGGGGCAAGCTTTCTTTGGCCCCGAACGCCTGACCCAATGCGGCGGATCGGCGTCGGAATATTTTTTGGAATGTGCGGGACGTTTTTCCAAAGCCTTACCGAATGGGTGTTTCATCAGACGCCGATTTATTTTACCTTCAACATCCTGCTCGGCGTATTGGCCAGCTTATGTTACGTGAGAAAATGCGAGCGGCGCGCCCGCAAAGAGGCCCAGTGGGAGATCGAGGAGCGCGAAAAACTCGAAGAAGCCTTCCCACCCTCTGTGCCGGTGGAGAATTTTTAACATGCGCACCCTGCACCTGCTCAGAAAATATGTTCCGGCGCAATGGGGTGGCACGGAGACCGCCGTCCAGCGATTGTTTGCGGGTCTGCTCGAGCACGGCGTGGAATCGGTCGTGTATTGTCCGGCCATCAAAGAGAATAGCGGAAAAGATCCGCTGGTTGCCGCGGGTCACCGCGTTGAACGTTTCAACGCCTTTGTGCCCATCCTGGGAATTTCATCGCGGCGAAAACGCCAGATTGTGTCCGTCGGCGGCAACCTGATGTCCCTCGACCTGTTACCGCGATTGCTGCGCGAAAAGGATGTTTCCGTTGTTCATACCCACGCTTTGGGGCGCATCGGTGGCATTGGCCGGCTCGCCGCGCGTTTTCGCGCCGCTCCACTCGTGGTCACCATTCACGGCGGCGTGCTGGATTTGCCGCCAGAGATAAAAAAGGATTTCAACCAGCCCGTCGGGGGTTGGGAGTGGGGAAAAGTTTTTGGTTTGATTCTCCAATCACGCCGCCTGCTCATCGATGCGGATGCCATCGTCACTTGCAACGAGAACGAGGCGCGGCTGTTACGCGAACAATATCCCGGCAAGCGGGTCGTGGTCCAACCGCACGGAGTGCCCTTGGCAGCCTATGAGAAGGACCTGCGCGAACAGGCGCTGGCGGCATTCCCGCAATTGCGCGGAAAGCAAATATTGTTGAGCGTTGGCCGCATCGACCCCGTTAAGAACCAGGGCTGGCTCATTGAGCAAGCTCCTCAGATTTTTAAAAAATTTCCGCGCGCGATCCTCGTCCTGGCGGGCGCCTGCACCGACGAGGCTTACGGCGAAAAACTCCGCAATCGCATCACGGCATTGGGCCTGGAGGAACGTGTTTTGTTGACGGGTGGTTTGCCGCCTAATGATTCGCGGTTAATCGGCTTGTACCAGGCGGCGGAAGTGTTGGTGTTGCCTTCGAAATCCGAAACGTTCGGCCTGGTCATCCTGGAAGCCTGGGCCACGGGCACGATGGTTCTATCCACCCGCACGTCGGGTGCCTGCACGTTGGTGCGGGACGGCCAGAACGGCTGGCTTTTCGATCTGGACCAGCCGGAAATTTTTCATCAACAGCTCGCGCAAGCATTGTCGAATTCTGACGAAGCCCAGCGTGTGCTGCGGCGCGGCGGCCATGAAGTGCACACGGAATATAACCCCAATGCGCTGGCGGGGCGGATGAAAGCGCTGTACGAAGAATTGATCGAGGAAAAAAATGCGATACGTAATCCTGCGCGACGACGACACGAATGCGTTGACGCCCGTTGAATGCCTCGAATGGCTTTATCGGCCGTTTCTGGATCGCAATCTGCCGGTAAATCTCGCCGTCATTCCGGGCGTGGCCGCGAATGCGCTGACTCCGGACGGAAAGCCCGAGGGTTTCCTGTTCGCTAAGAATGGCCCCCGTTCGGCGACCGTTCCCATTGGTGAAAATCCAAAACTGGTGAAATATCTCCGCGAAAACTCCGCTTACCAGGTCGTGCAACACGGATGTCATCACGACTGTTTTGAATTCGACCGCCAGTCGCGGGTGGAAATTGCCGAGCGACTGGATCGAGGGTTGAAATTATTGGCCGATGCCGGTTTTGCGCGTCCGGTCACGTTCGTCGCGCCGCATGACAAGCTGTCGCGGACCAGTTATCGCGAGGTGGCCAAGCGATTCGAGATTATTTCGAGCGGTTGGTTTGAGTTGCAACGATTGCCGCTGGCGTGGTGGCCGAAATATCTCGCAAAGAAAACCAGTGACGCCGCCCACTGGCGCGCGGGCGGCGCGGTTCTGTTATCCCATCCCGGATGCCTGTTGTCCGCACAGCGCGATTTCGATTCGATGCTTGATAACATTGATCGCACCATTAACAGCCGAAAAGTCACCGTGCTCGTCACGCATTGGTGGGAATATTTTCCCAACGGCCAGCCCAACGAGAAGTTTATCAAAGTGCTGCATCAAACCGCGGATTACCTCACCTCGAAAACCGACCTTAAAGTTATTTCCTTTGCCGAGTTGGCAAAGAGCGGTTTGGAATTGAATTGAATCATTTCCCGCTCGCGGCGACCAACTTGTTCGTATTCCCGAAGCTCATTTGCGACAGGGCCGCCCCCAGCCGCGCGCTGAAAATGCGGGCGCCTTGTTCGTTGAGATGCACCGTGTCCTCGAAGCTCCCGCCATCCGTCACCCAATCGCTGGCGGTGATGTAAGTCACGTGTTGCGCCCGCGCGAGCGACTGCAAATGAGCGCGCAGTTCTGTCCAGACCGGCAGCGAATAAAACGTTTCGAGATGCCGCGGCGACATCGGCATTTCCACGAGGAGAAATTTTGCTCCGTGTTCCTGCGCCAAATCGATCATCGCCTGGATCGGGGCCGAAAAACCTTTCCCCCCCCGAACGATGGCGTCGCATCTCCGCGTGAAATCGGGCGCGTCCTTCGCCTCCAATGCATTGAAATCGCCCATGCGACCAAAGCGATTCACTTTTTGTTTAGGCATCCCGATTTCATCTAGCTGCCGCCGGACCAATTCCACGCGGTCCCAAAGCGAGGAGCGTTCCGCAACCATCGGAATGTGCTCCGTCATTTCCATCCGCCATTCCGTGAAACGAGAGTGCGGCGCGTAAAATGCCGCCGCCTCTTTTGGAAAATAATAGGAGAAGGCGCGATTGCCGACGAGGTCTTCCCAGGCTCCATCCGGCGCCGCGTTCAATTGATCGTCAAAAAATCCGTAGATCACGTATTTGACGTGAACCGGACGGCTGAGCGCCTGTTTCAAAATCAAATAATGTTCCACCGGCGTCGTGGCGCCGAGCCCGAGGTTCGCGGCCATTGGCGGGGAATTGGTTGCAACCCAGCTCGATTCGAACGCGCCCGGGTCGCCGCCCGCTTCCATCAGCGAGTTGCCGAGGAACAGACAATCGGTGGCAGGTGGAAGCTGCTCGATAGCGCTCAGCAAATGCTGTCGTTGCGTCTTTTTTGCGGCGATGGCAATGGCGGCGTTGTACGCGAGCATAATCATCAGCGCGATGGCGATCGGAATGAGCAGGCGTGTCTTCATCTCAAAAATCGATGTAGATGAATTTCGAAGTTTGGCCGCAGAACAACAGGACCAGGCCGATCAAAAGGCCCCACCAGATTCCCAGCCACCAAGGTGAACTGAGAAAAGCCGCGCCCGGCGGTGGTTCTTCGCGGCTCGCGCCGAGATAATCGAAGAAATTTTTTATCCAGGAAAAGACGGAGGCGATTTTTGAGAAATCGAACATCGGACGCCGAACATCGAACGCCGAAGCGTCTCGGCGGGAAGTGCCGGAGCCAGTCCTGCGTTTGGATTGCTGGATTTCGTTCATAATTTAGCCGCCGAACAGGCGTTTCAGGAAAAATGTGGCGGTTGGCAGATCCATGCAAAAGAATGCCCAACCGAGATTTACGGTTACAAAAGTGGTTGCCCAGGCGGCCACGGTTCCGGCCGCGGAGGGAGGAGATTTGGGTTCGCCGCGCCATTTCGACCAGGTGCGATGGACGGCGAGCAGCATACCGTGCCAGAGTCCCCAGACGATGAAGTTCAAACCAGCGCCGTGCCACAGCCCGCTCAAAAACATGGTCAGCAGCAAATTGACGAGCACCCGCGGCGGCCGGCAGCGCGAGCCGCCGAGCGGAATGAACACATAGTCCAGCAGCCAGCGATAAAGCGAAATATGCCAATGCTTCCAGAATTCGGCGATGTTCGCGCGCGCGTAAGGCCAATCAAAATTTTCCGGCACTTTCATCCCAAATAGACGCGCGGAACCGATGGCGATGTCTGAATAGGCCGAGAAATCGAAATAGATTTTTACACCGTAAGCCAAGAGCCAGATTGGAAGCACCCACCGTTGCGCCCGGGCAATATCGGCATGATTCAAATGATTGGTGAACGCCGTCATCAGGTCCGCAATGGCGAATTTTTTGGCGAGACCAACCAGGATTCGAGTCATGCCGACGCGCCAATCGGCCGCCCATTCGAGACTCGGCTCGCGCAGGCCGGGCAGGAAGGTTTGGTAACGCTTGATCGGGCCGGCCACCATGGTGGGGAAGAACAAGATAAACGCCATGTATTCGCTGAACGTGCCGGCGGGAGTTGTGCCGCGGTAGCGATCGACGGCGTAATGAATGAATTCGAAGGTAAAGAAGGATATGCCGAGCGGCAGAAATGCGCCGGCCCAATACAGCGGGTTGTGCCGCGGCGCGCCAAAAGCGAGACCGGTGAGGAAATTCCAGTACTTGAAAACGATCAGGAATAGGATCGTTTGCGCGATACCCACAAAGCAGAGCAGGGAACCTTGCCGGTAGAACCGGCTGAAAATAGTTTCCCAGACAAAAATCAGCAGGCAGGCCGCGCCGAACGCGCCGCCGATTTGAGTGAGCGAAAAAAACACGAAGAAACTGCCGCCGAAGGCGATGCAGACCCACGGTTGCGCGACCGGCCGGACGAGCCGGAACGTGATCGCCGCCGGAACCAGGAACAAAATGAAATACGCAAAGCTGTTAAAAATCATACCTTGCCGACGGGGAAAGTCTTTGGGAAAACAAGCGCCTGCGGCAATGGGGCGAATGCCTCAGAATGTGGTGAGCACAGACCTACGCGACAGGCTTTTGCGGTGGTTAATTATGGATGGTGTCCAGGGCGGGTGTCCCGGTTTCCATAGGGAACACATCTCCCATTTTCATCATCGAGACGATGTGTTGGAGGGGCTTGGGAGCATTGAACAACCGGATGGTCGCCGGGCTTTCGCCGTGGCGCGCTCTTTTCCGCAGTGCGACCAGAGCGCCCAAACCGCCGCAGTCCACAAAAGTGGTTTGCGAAAGATCAAGATCGATGTGTTTGATCGAATCCGGCAGCGCCGCGCTTAATGCGGATTGAAATGAATTCGCGGTGGCCGTGCCCAACTCGCGGATTTCGCTGACATTTACGGTATCCCCATGAACGACGATTTTCATGTGAACCTCCCCTGTTGGTTGACGGTTTCAAGCGAGTCAACCTCCGGCTTGGGTTCGGTGAATAACAATTCAAAGAGGCGGCCCAGGAATTTCTCCGACTTCGGCTGGCGCTTCAAGGCGCACATTAAAAATGCATCGCTGATTTGTGCCATGGACCCGCTGTCCCAATTCACGAGTGTATTTCCCCACGCGAAGGACTGCCGAAGCGCGGCGAGTTTTCCGACGAACGTGTCGGAGCCGATGACGCTGCTGGCAACTTCAGCGCCGCCTTCCACAAACGAACGGTCTTCGAGAACCGCATTCGGGCCGATGACAGATTTCGCGCCGACAAAAACGTGCTGGCCAATCCAGCAGGGCGCGCAAAGCTGTGCGTCGGGCGACACGTGGGCGTGCCGGCCAATCCAAATGCCCGGATGCACTTCACGAAATCCCATGCGGTCGATCGTGTTGGCCCGGGGCATCCAGCGTACGATGCCGGCATACAGGTTGGCGTAGCTGCTGAAGATCGGCGAATTCGGCTCGCCTGGGAAATGGTCCAGCACGGAAACATTATGGGGGGCGGAACTGTCGAATTCCGCGGCGTATTTAATCTGCGCCTGGGCGGCGGGCAATTCGCGGACTTCCTCCGTAACATCGATTTTCAACCCCCAACGTCCGCCGTTGCCGACGAGTTTGCGGATCTCTTCCGGTCGGTCATCCGCGAGGAGATGAACTTCCTTAATGCCGGCCAGTGCGAAGTGGGTCAGCCAGTATTCGAGGAGGCTTTGACCCAGCAATGGCGCCGCGGCGAGAGGCCCGAGGCGCGAAAATTCGGCGACCGCCGGTCGGTCCGACGGGCAAATGAGAAGTGCTTTGCTCATCAGCATGCGCCTTTGCCGGAGAGAACGGCCGGAACCGTCTTCGCCAGGATTTTCACATCCACCCAAAAGCCCTGGGTTTCGATGTAATCGACATCGAGCTGGACTTGCCCGGAAAAATCGATGTTGGCGCGGCCGCTGACCTGCCAAATGCAGGTGATGCCGGGTTTCACCGCCAGGCGGCGGCGGTGGGCGAGGGAATATTTGGAAACTTCGCGGGGCAAGGGCGGACGAGGTCCGACCAGCGACATGTCGCCGATGAAAACGTTGTAAAGCTGGGGCAATTCGTCCAGGGAAAACTTGCGGAGCCATTTTCCGACGCGCGTGATCCGGGGATCATCCTTCAATTTAAAGGTCACGCCTTCCTTGTGATGGTTTTTTTCGATGAGTTCTTTCAGGCGCTGTTCGGCATCGAGGCACATGGAGCGCATTTTGTACATTTTGAATTCGCGCCCGAACTGGCCGACGCGTATTTGCCGGAAGAAGATGGGGCCGCCATCTTCAATCTTCACCAGGATAGCGATGAGCGCGAAGAGCGGAGCCAACACGATCAGCGCCAAACCGCTGGCGAAGATATCCTGGCCGCGTTTGACGGCGGTTCCGCCGCCGCAAAGCCAGCTGGCGTGGAGACGTTGAAATTCAACGCGCAGGTTTAAAAGGAAACGACCGATGAGCGTCTGCGCGGACTCGAATCGGCGCAGAACCAAGGTATTCAATTCGTTGTTAGGCATAGGAATTAACTTTGAAAAGGAGCGGGAATCAATCCCTTGAGAACTTCACGTCCGAGGCGCGCTCCGCAAATTGCCGGGGTCACCGCGTAACCATTTTGTTTCAAACTTTTCATAGCGAATTTACCCGGCACAACGTTACGCCGTGCAGGTTTGCCTGACAAAGGAGGTAACAACCTCACTAAGGTATGAGAAACACCCCACGAAAAATATATTTCTCCTCGGAAGCGAAAAAACGAACGACTGGAACGGAAAAATATGAGATTTCAAATGAAGGAAAGTTGGGCAGAATAGGCGCATGGCTGCAGAACCACGTTTATGGGTTTTGGCGCGGAAGCTTCAGGCCACGGCACAGACCGGCTTGGAGTTCAACCAAAACGAATACGACCGCGATCGATATGAGCTGATTTCAAAAATCGCGGCCGAGTTAATGGCCGCCCATTGCGATACGCCGATTGAAACGTTTCAGAAAATGTTCGGTGAACAATCCGGATATGCGACACCGAAGGTGGACGTGCGCGCGGCGGTTTTTCGCGACGGAAAAATCCTAATGGTGCGTGAAGCCATGGACGGTTTGTGGACGATGCCGGGCGGTTGGGCGGACGTGAACGATTCGCCGCGGGAAGCCGCGGAACGCGAGGTGTGGGAGGAATCCGGTTTCCGCGTGCGGGCCACCAAACTGGCGGCGGTTTATGATCGGGCGAAACATCCGCACGAACCGCCATTGCCGTTTCACGTGTATAAAATGATCTTCATTTGTGAGGTTCTCGGCGGTGAGGCGCGGCCCAGTCGCGAAACACCGGAGGTCGGGTTTTTTGCGTTGGACGCGTTGCCGCCGCTGTCGGTGTCGCGGATTCTGGAGTTTCAGATTCACCGCGCGTTTGAACACGCGAAAAATCCCGCACTCGCGACGGACTTTGATTGAAGGGCTATAGGCGCGGGTTCGCTTGCCAGAAATCGGCGATCTGTTTCCAAATTTCGGGAGGTTGAAGCATCACGGTGCCGTGGTTGCCTTCGGGGAATTCCCATAAACGTTTTGGACCGTGATAGCCTTCATAAAGGCGTCGGCCAAATTTCTCCGGGACGACCTGGTCGCGACCGGCCACGAGCACGGCGACGGGGCCGTGATAGGTGCGCAAATAGTCCTCGGAAGGGAAACGGTCGCAAAGTAAGAGGGCGACGGGAAGAATCACCATGTGCGCCTGGCCGACAGCCGCGAGGTTATTGTAAGGCGCGAGGAGAGCGACTCCGGAGATCTTGTCCGGATTTTTTCCGGCGAGATAAGTGGCCACTCCTGTCCCGAGCGATTCACCGACGAGGTAAGTGGGATGATTGGTGGGGAGCAGTTGCAGGGCTGCGTCCGACGCGGCGTCGAGGCTGCGCTCGCTCGGAGAACCCGGGCGATTTTCATAGCCCGGATATTCGACGATGAAGACATCAAGCGGAGCGGCTTGTTGAATCGTGTCGGCGTAGTGACCGCATTGGAAAGCGCAGCCGGCATTGCCGTGGGTGATGAGCACCTGGCCCTCCGACGGTTGAACGGGCGACAACCGTTTCCAACCGATTGGGTCGCCGGAGGGACCGGTCCAACGTTGCAGATTTTCCGAGGCGGCGAATTTTTCGACTTCGTCAGGACGGCACGGCGGAGGGAAATAGATCATCCGACGTTGGAATCCGGCACAGCCGAGGCAAAGGACGACATAGACGGCAGCACAGAGCTTGAGCACTCTGGGGCACCATTTCCGCAGCCATTGACGCAACTTGTCCAACTCCGGAAGAATGGCGCATTCGTTCGCCTCCGTCGCATCGAAAAACTTTTAAGCCGACATCGAGAAAATCAATGCGCGCAAAGATTTTTATGGGCGAACCACTTTGAAGCCGAAATGCGCGTGCCCCAGTGTTTGCATGAGGGACAACCAGATCGGCAGGAGCATTTCCGTGGCGCGGGATTTCGTCACGTCGCCAAGGTCGATGATGTCCGTCCAGCCAAAGCTCTTCAAAACAGCGGTGACTTTGCCTTTCGCATCGGCGTCATTTCCGCAGATGAACATCGTGGGCTGTGCGCCGGCTTTGCCCGGCTCGACCATGACTTCGCAATTCACGATGTTGAGCGCTTTGATAACTTTTGCCGAGGGCAGGGCTTTCTGCACTTCCTCTCCCAACGAGTTCGTGTTGCAGATGGATAGCGAGGCCGGCATGCCGCGGGAAAAATCCAGGGGATTGCTGACATCCACGACGATTTTTGAGCCGAACGGTCCCGGGCCAACCGACCGAACGACATCGAGTTCCACCTCACCTTTGAGGCACAGAAAGGAAATATCACCGAACGCCGCCGCATCAGCAAAAGTGCCGGTCGAGGCGTTGGCCCCATTTTTAGCGGCCCATTTGGCGGCGCTTTCGTTTTGGGCAGTGCGCGAGCCCATCTTCACCTGGTGTCCGAGCTGCACCAGCTTGGTTCCGAGTGTTTCCCCGACCATTCCCGTTCCGAGCATTCCGATTTTCATAGCTTTGGTTTTGATGTTGTGGTGACAAATTGGATCGGTGGGAAGATACGGTTGAATGCTTTTTGTGCAAGTCCGTCAAGGCGTAGTCCGTTTTGCGGTGTGCGTGTTGTTCTGGAAAAACCTACGCGAGGCGGGTGCTACAGTGTTTCGCTTTCGCGCTTCTCCACTTTGACATCGACGGTCAAGGTCCGGTCGGTGGTGCCCTTGTATGTTCCGCGCACGGGCGGGACGTCGGCATAATCGCGGCCCACGGCAATTTTCACGTAGGTTTCATCGGGCTGCCGGTTGTGCGTGGGATCGAGGCCTTGCCAGCGGTGGCCGGGCACGAATACTTCCACCCACGCGTGCGTGGCGCTGGCGGTTTCGGTGGCGAGATAGCCACTGACGTAAAGGGCGGGGATTTTCAAGGTGCGACACAGACCGAGCAGGACGTGCGCAAAATCCTGGCAAACGCCGCGGCGCTGGGTCAGCACTTCGCGCATGTGAGTGTGAACGCCCGTCGAGTTGCTTTGATAGGTGAGGTGTTGATGGACAAACGACATGAGCCGCAACGCGCATTGCCAGACGTCGTCTTCATCCTGGATCGCGTCCAGCGCGAGCCGCCACGTCTCGGGTGCGGTATCGACGAAGCGGCTGGTTTGGATGAAATCGTAGCAACGGCCGACTTTTACGAGTTCCTTTAGTTGCGAGCGTGAGGCGGGGCGCGCATCCCGTGATAGGCCGGATAGGGCGTGGGTCGAGACCAGGGAACGGCTTTCGATGGTCAATTCGCTGTGCGGTTCGAGAATTTCGAAGTGGTGGACGTCATTGGAGTAGAAGTCGTGGTAATGGCGAATGCGTGATTCGGGCGAAATCCGCAGTTCAAACGATTCGAGGGTTTGTTCCTCGTTCGAAATCGGTTCGAGATGCAGCTCGTTTAGGCTGCCAAACACGGGCGAGGCATACTTGTAGTGGGTCCGATGTGTGATGTCCCACTTCATGCGCGTGTGTCGGGAGTTTCGGTCACGTCCACGGAAACTTTCACCTCGTGCGCGCCGCCGCCGGTGATGACGCCCGCGACGGGGCTGACATCGGCATAATCGCGGCCGACGGCAACGGTGATGTGTTCCTCAGCGGGTTGGACGTTGTTGGTGGGATCAAAATCGACCCAGCCGATGCCGGGACAAAAAATGGCGAACCAGGCGTGGGAGGCATCGGCGCCAACCAGGCGCGGCTGGCCTGCGGGCGGGCGGGTGCGCAGGTAGCCGCTTACGTAACGCGCCGGCAAACCGAGGGAGCGCAGGCAGGCGATGCCGAGGTGCGCGAAATCCTGGCAGACGCCGCGGCGCTTTTTCCAAACTTCATTCAAGGGCGTGGCCACCGTGGTCGCCTTGGGATCGTATTTGAAATCCTCGAAGATGCGACGTGTCAAATCGCGCGTGCCGGTCAGGAGCGGAGTTCCCGGCGGAAAACTTTCGCCTGCGTAATCGGCAAAATCAAACGACGCGCAAGCCTGCGGGGAATCAAAAATGAATTGGTAAGGCTGGACGACTTCGGGCGAAACGGGATCGCGGAACATGCCGGAAATCTCGTTCCACGGCGTGGAGGGTTCGGAGCCGGCGGACGGGCGCCGACTCACCGAGACGCGGCTGTGGGCGATGATTTCGAGGCGGCTGTGGACTTCTTGGATGCTGAAAAAGCAAAGATGATTGTCGAAATAGTCGGGACGGGTTTTGCGCAAGGTCGGTTCGGGGAAAATTTTGAGCGTGAACTGCTCCCGTTCCTGCGCGGGTGTGGGGCGCGGTTCCAGGCGCGCGACGTGGTGCGAAACCGTGACTGGCGCGGCGTATTCGTAGAGAGTGCGATGGAGGATTTGATAAGTCATGTATGAACCTGGGAACCTCGAACATTCCATGAGAAATTCCCGCTAGATTTGGTTTTCACGCCGTGCCTCCCTGGCCGGTGCGGGACGTGGCGGAGTGGGCGAAATAACTGGCCGCGATGGCGTCGGATAATTTCGGCAGGTCGCGAAGGGTGTCCTTGATGGCCCGGCCAACCTGGCTTTGCGCCCAGCGTTCGCCAGGTGACGAGAGTTCGCGCGCATCGAGTTGGTTCAAGCGATCGAGGCATTCCCGCAGGATACTTCGTCCGGAGCCTGGCGCGGTTTCGCGCTCGCGGGGCAGATGTTCAAAATGCTGGCCGAGTTGCGCGATTTGAAAAAGCACCGAGCGCGGGTTTTTATCGTCGAGCAGCACGAGGTCAAACACGGCGGGTACGTGCGGCAGCAAATTGTAACGCGAACGATAGGTGATGGAACTGTCCGCCACTTCCAGCACGGCTTCGAGCACGCTGGGGTTTTCCGCATCCGGCGAACGCAGCGTGGCGTCGAGGAGGGTGGCCAGGTAAACGGCGCGTTCGATGCGCAGTCCCATGTCGAGGAACCGCCAGGCTTGGGCGCGCGTCATATTCTCGCGGGCGAGTCCGTGGAAGGCGGCAAGGCCAAGGAGGGCCTGATTCAACACGCCGGCGGCGTCGCCGGCCAGGACGACCGCACCCGCATCGGGCGACAACAGGCGGTGATGCAGCTGGTTTAGCGCGCGCCACATGTCGTGCGAGGTGCGGTCGCGGACGAGCATGGCAAGCCGGTACAACTGCTCGACGCTGTCACGCAAGCTGCCGTTTCGTTCCGGGTCAAAAATTGCGGCGAGCAATTCGGCTTCGAGAGCCTCGGGGTTTTGCCGCAGCTCGGGTTTATCGATGATGCGCGGCACCTGGCCCTGGGTGTGCAGCGTTTGGAGCAGTGGCCCGAGCAGGGGCGTGGCGCCGGTGGAGCGTTCCGGGCTGAAACGTTGCAAAGCGCTGCGCAGGAGGCGAGCCGTGGCGTCGGCGCGTTCGGAGTAGCGGCCCAGCCAGAAAAAATTATCGGCGAGGCGCGAGGGCAGGTTGTTTCCGGTGCGCCGCAATTCCACGTTATGCATCGCGGTGTGCAGCAGGGTGGTGGCGTCGACGGGCGTTTCGGAGGGAACCCAGGTGTCCTTGCTGCTGCCGCCGCGTTGCAATGAAATGGAATGTCCTTCGACGCCAGGAAACGCGCGTGCCAGCCCGCCACGCATGACGGTATAGCTGCCGCCATTGGCGACGAGATAAACGCGCAAAGCGACGGGCCGGGGAACGATGGCGCTGCCGTCCCAGCAAGGCGCGGTGGATAATTCAACGCGCTCCTGCGCCACAAAAAGGTCGGGATCGAATTCGATGCGGCGGCGCAACCGTTCGCGCTCGTTTTCGACGAGGGGTTTTCCGGATTCCAAAAGCGGGAGGTGCGAACGAAACGCGGGCTTTACGACCAATTTATCCAGGTTTTTAAACACGTGTTCCTGGGCCGATTTTTGGCCGCACCACCACGTTGCCACCGACGGGAGTTTCAATTCCTCGCCGAGCAGGTGCCGGCACAACCCCGGCAGGAAAGACATGAACGCCGGGCTTTGCACCAATCCAGTTCCGAGCGCATTGGCGACGGTCACATTGCCGGCGCGAATGGCCTCCACGAGGCCTGGCACGCCGAGCATGGAGTCATTGCGCAACTCCAGCGGATCGCAGAAATCATCGTCCACGCGACGTAAAAGGACATCAACGCGTTCGAGGCCGCTCAAGGTTTTGAGGAAGACGTAATTGTCGCGTACCGTGAGATCCTGGCCCTCGACGAGCATGTAGCCGAGATACCGCGCGAGATAGGTTTGCTCGAAATACGTTTCGTTGTGCGGGCCGGGCGTGAGCATGACGACGCGCGGATTCTCGGCTTTGCGCGGCGCAATCCGGCTGAGCGTGGTTTGAACATCCCGGAAATATCCCGCCAATCGGTGAATGTGACTGTCGCGAAAGGAATCCGGAAGAATTCGGGTGGTCACCAACCGATTGGCCAGGGCATAGCCGGCTCCGGTGGGGATTTGCGTCCGGTCAGAAATCACCCACCAGCGGCCATCGGGCGAGCGGCCCAGATCGGCCGCGTAAAAATGCAGCATCGTATCTTGCGCGGCGCGGGTGCTATGGCAGGGACGCAGGAAATCGGGCTGCGCAAAAACGAGGGCGGGCGAAAGCCAGCGGGAATGAATCAACTGCTGCGGGCCATAACAGTCCGCCAGGATGTTGTTCAGCAGAGTTGCGCGCTGGATGAGACCGGTCTCGATGGCGCGCCATTCTTCGGGCGGAACGATGAACGGGATGGGGTCAAGTTGCCAGGGACGTTCGGTGCCGCGAGGATCAGTGTAGACGTGATACGTAATGCCCTGTTCCTGGATGAGCAGTTTGGTGATTTCAGAACGCCGGTTCAGCTCGCTGGCGTCCAGCGTGTTGATCCAGTTCGCATAGTGCGGCCGCACGTTGCCGTCCTTGTCCATCGATTCGTCGAATGCGGAATCGCCGGGCGAATAATTCGCCAGCAAACCTCCGGCTGCGGGCGCCGCCTTTTCAGGCGCGCCGGAATCGCTCGTCGCTGATTGCGCTTGGAACATCGATGGTTTCGCCAGGTTCTTTCGTGTTTGGTCTGCCTCAGACATTGCGCAAATCCAGCGTAAAGGGGAAGTCAGGATTCTGCCCGACGGGTGGAATTTTTGTTTTGCCCGGCGTATGGCCGTGCCGGAAAAACCTTGCCAGCCGGCGCGATTCGGCCTCGTAGCTGTTGACGGGAAAGGTTTCGTAGCTGCGCCCGCCCGGATGCGCGACGTGATAGGTGCAACCGCCCAGCGAGCGTTCGTTCCAGGTGTCGATCACGTCAAAGGTCAGCGGCGCGTGGGACGGAATCGTCGGCTGCAAACATTCGGGCGGTTGCCACGCGCGATAGCGGACGCCCGCCACGCCTTCACCGTTCGTGCCTGTCGGATGCAGCGGCACGCGATGGCCGTTGCAGGTGATGGCGAAGCGATCCTCGACGAGACCTCGCGCCTTGATCTGCAGACGCTCGACGGAACTGTCCACGTAGCGAACGGTGCCGCCGCCGCCCGGTTCTTCGCCAAGGACGTGCCACGGCTCAAGGGCGGTGCGGAGTTCTATTTGCAGGTCGCGTTGGGCCAAATCCCCAATGCGGGGAAAGCGAAATTCAAAGTGCGGCGCGAACCAATCGAATTCGAAAGGATATCCGGCCGCGCGCAAATCGCGGATGACATCCTGGAAGTCGGTTTCGCAAAAGTGCGGCAGCATCCAACGGTCGTGAATATCGGTGCCCCACCGGACGAGGCCGTTTTTGTAGGGCTCCTGCCAGAACTTTGAAACGAGGCCGCGCAACAACAGGTGCTGCGCCAAACTCATCTGCGCGTGGGGAGGCATTTCGAACGCGCGCATTTCCACCAGGCCCAGCCGCCCGCTGCTGCTTTCCGGCGCGAACAACTTATCAATGGAAAACTCGGAACGATGCGTGTTGCCGCTGGAATCGATCAGTAGGTTGCGAAACAGGCGGTCAGCGATCCATGGCGGCGTGTAACCAAAATTCTGGATGTTGCGATCCAGTTCCTTGAAGGCAATTTCGAGTTCGTAAAGCGAATCGTTGCGCGCTTCGTCCACGCGCGGCGCCTGCGAGGTCGGGCCGATGAAAAGACCACTGAAGAGCCAGCTCAGGGACGGGTGATTTTGCCAATAGGTCAGGAGCGAGCGCAACAAATCCGGCCGGCGCAGAATGGGCGAGTTCTGCGGGGATTCTCCGCCGATGATGATGTGGTTGCCGCCGCCGGTGCCAGTATGGCGGCCATCCAGCATGAATTTCTCCGTGCCGAGCCGCGTTTGGCGCGCCTCTTCGTAAAGCACCGTGGTCCGTTCGACCAGTTCATCCCATGATTTGCTGGGATGTAAGTTCACTTCGATGACGCCGGGATCGGGGGTGACAGCGAGTTTGTTTAGACGGGGATCGCGCGGGGGCGTTTCGCCTTCAACAATGACCGGAGTGCCGAGTTCGGCGGCGGCGGTCTCGATGCCCGCAATCAAATCCAGATAATCTTCCGTCGACTCGACTGGCGGCATGAAGACGTGGAGGCGGCCATCACGGGGTTCGACGCAAAGGGCCGTGCGGACGATCCAGGGTGCGCTTTCGCCCTGGGCGGGACGGCGATTCGGATCAAAATCCTTTTGCCGTTCGGGTGGTTCGGGCACCGGTTTGCCGATTTGTTGCGGACGCTGGCCCGGGCCATAACCGGTGGGCGTCGGTTCACCGCGACCGCGCAGAAATTTTTGTCCGCTCGTCTCAGGTTGCGCGCGATATGGAAATTCGCGCGGCAACTCCGCCAGTTTCGGTTGCGACGGATCTTCCTGCCAGATCCAGGGGTAATCCTTTTCGGCGACCCAGGGAATGGAGTCGATGGGCAATCGCAGTCCCATGGGGGAATCGCCGGGAATTAGCCACAGAGTTTCGTCATCGCGCAAAAACCAGGTGCCGGACATCCAGCCGGCTTGATCGCCGAAGGACGCGCGTTTGATCGGCAGGGCGTAGCCGGTTATTTCGCTGAGGCCTCGTTGGAAAATTTTTGCGATGCGCTCGCGCTCCAGCTTGTCCTTGAGGTTGGTTTTTTCGGGGGTGACGTTGGAGGGAAGACGGCGTTCCTTCCAGGTGTAATAAAACGCATCCTCATAGGCGGGCAGCATGTATTTTGGGTCCGCGCCGGTGACTCGCGAAATGCGTGTGAGCAATTCCTTGGCTTCCTTCGCTCCGTGCCCGTAATCCTTGGACTCATCCGCAATGAGCGAGTCGTCGTTCCAGATCGGCACGCCGTCCTTGCGCCAATACGCCGTCAGCGCCCAGCGCGGGAGTTGTTCGCCCGGATACCATTTGCCCTGGCCGTAATGGAGCAGCGAGCCGGGCGCCCATTTTTTTCGCAGGCGCTTGATGAGTTCGCCGGAAAGAATGCGTTTCTTTTGCGACACGGCGGTGAAATTCCATTCCGCGCCGTCAGGATCATCGACGGAAACAAAAGTGGGCTCGCCGCCCATCGTGAGCCGGACGTCATTTTTATTCAGGTCGGCATCGATGGCATGGCCGAGCGATTCGATGCGCTTCCATTGGTCATCCGTATAGGGCAGGGTGACGCGCGGCGATTCGTAAAAGCGCGTCACGGTCATGTCGAAGCTGAATTCAGTTTTGCACTCATCAATCGCGCCGCTAATGGGCGCGGCGCTGGTTGGATCGGGTGTGCAGGCGAGGGGAATGTGGCCTTCGCCCGCCAGCAATCCGGAGGTGGGATCGAGCCCGATCCATCCGCCACCGGGCAGATACACCTCCGTCCAGGCGTGGAGATCCGTGAAATCCTTTTCCGCGCCGCTGGGGCCGTCCAGGGCCTTCACGTCCGGCTTGAGCTGAATCAAATAGCCGCTGACAAAGCGCGCCGCGAGGCCGCAGTGGCGCAGCAATTGGCAAAGCAGCCACGCGGAATCGCGGCAGGAACCGCTGAGGTTCGTGAGCGTCTGTTCTGGCGTCTGCACGCCGGGCTCCAGCCGGATCAGGTATTTGATGTCCTTCCAGAGCCGTTGGTTGATGGCCACGAGGAAATCAATGGTGCGCAGGGTGGAAGCCTTGGCTTTCTCTCCCGTGCGCGCCCGGCTGCGGCGCAGCGTTTTTTCGCCGAGAATTTCCGCGCGCAAGGCCTTGAGGTATTTCGTGAACTGCGGCGTGAGCCAGCACTTCAACTGGAACGGTTCCAGTTCGTGGTCGAGCACGCGGTCGTATTCGAACGGGAATTTTTCGGCGTCGGGTTCGAGAAAAAAATCGAACGGATTCAACACGGACATTTCGGCCACCAGATCCACTTCGACGAGGAACTCGCGGGTTTTTTCGGGAAAAACCAAGCGGGCCGCGTAGTTCGATTGCGGGTCCTGCATCCAGTTGATGAAATGCTTTTCCGGCGCGACACGCAGCGAATAGCTCAGGATGCGCGTGCGCGAATGCGGCGCGGGCCGCAGGCGGACCACTTGCGGGCCGAGGTTGACGAGCCGGTCGTACTGGTAATGTGTTTTGTGGTGGAGAGCGACGTGGATGGACACAGTAATTTATATTTTACGGTTGCCGGGGTGTCGCCAGGCGGGGTGTATGAATGTTGTTGGGGGGGTGCGAGTCTGCAAAATCCGAAAATCGAATTCCGAAATCCGAATTCCGTCCGAGCGGACTTGCGTCCGCCGCTACGAGATTCGAAGGAGGGAATGACCTGGTGAGTGCGCGGTTCATTCCTCGTGGAGATAGGGTTCGATGGGCTCTGCGCCAATGGTTCCGCGCAGGGAATTCAAATAATCATTTGAATTCACTTGGTCCAGGGTCTTTCTCGCCTTGGCCAATCGGCCGGCGATGCCCAACCGTTCGGCTTCGTCGCTATGGCTGGGGAGTTTCAGGAATTTGTCGAGATAATCGATGTGCCCGCGCCATAGTTTGCGATCCACTTGTTGTTTGGCGGCCAAACGCGCCGCATACCAATCACTCGCGCACAGCGATTCGCGGGTGAACAGCTTGCGGAAGGCGGGATTTTCCAATCCCTGGCCTTCCCACTCGTCGTGAAGCATAATGTGCAACAGCGCTTTCAACGGCGGGCACGCCTGTTCGACGCTGCCGTCGTTGAAATACATTTGGGCCACGCGCTTTTGCGTGGCCACGATGTTCTCCATGCCGTCGACGAAAATATCCATGCCCTGCAATTCCGGCCGCAACATTTCGTCGGTGCAAACCGAGTGCGGGTGATTGAACACGCGGCCAAAGAAACGGCGGACAAAACGCGCGTTGATGCGGTAGCCAAGCCGGCCGGCGAGGACGGTTTTCCCGTCGTGCACGAAGTCCCGGCATTTTTCCAGGCAACGATCGGCAATCAGAGTGGCCGGGTCGCGTTCCTCCGGCGTCATGCGACACCAGACTTCCGGCACGAGCAAACTGACATCGTGGTCGACGCGAACTTTCGGGCCGACGTAACCGGCGGCGGTCACAAATGCCTGGTGACCGGTGAGAATGTACGAAACCAGCGCGTTGTTCAGGTCGATGATCGGCGGGAGGGCATTGAACGGTCCCTTCGTGAGGGCGCCTTCGGAACCGGCGCCCGTGGTCGAAGGAGATTTGCCGGTCATGCTGCAAATAAATTCCATGAACAATTCCGGCAGTTCGAAATAGTGAATGGGATTATAAACCGCCAGCGAGCGGATGCCGGTTTCGGGCGGGTTATTGCGCCGGCCCGGCAGCACCGCGGCCACGGGATTGTAAACGGGTTTTTCGGGCGGCAGCCGGTGCAGCATGCGCGTGCCCATTTGCGAGAGATACGTCTGGCGCGGGTTCAGCAAGTCCGGGCGGATTTGCAGGTAACGCGGATTTTTGCTGGGCTTGCCGTCGACGAGACGTGGGTTCGCCGTGCAGACGAAATAACCGGTGCTGCCGTTCGACATCACGTCCTGGATGAGCGTCCGCATCGGCTCGGTGAATTGATGGAAGCCGATGGCATCCTCAAATATTTCCCGGGACACCCGCGAAGGCAGCGGCTCGTAGTTGGAAAAGAAATTGTCCGCGCGGGCGAAATCAGCTTCGGTGACCTTGTCGTAACCGCGGTGGATGGCGTCGTCCGGACGCTGGAACAAGCGGCGTTCGGTGTTATAGACAAATTTCAGCGACTCCGGTCCGGGCGCGCCCACGACCGCCGGAGGAACGACCACCGAAGCCGTGATGTCGTCCTCGGTTTGGATTTTTATCGCCGGATGGAAATCCTTGCGCAGGCCGAAGGTGCGCCAGGACCCGTCGGTGTCGAAGCCCACACGCAAATAGGTGGTGACCAGCTTGCGATTGTCGCACTTCAATTCGTTCGCGGGCTTGCCGTTGATAATATCGACGCTGAAATGATCGCGCCACTTTCCGTTCCACGGCTGTTTATAGTAGCGCTTCACCACGAAGACGAGTTCCTTCAGGTATTGCGGAACGCTTTCCAGCCACGCGTTGTATTCGGCGGTGTAATCGTGTTCGTCGGGCGTGAGCAGTTTGATGACGGAGCCGAGCGAACGTTCGGCGGCGAGCACCGGGCGGTCATCTTTCTTTTCCGGATCGGTAAAGCGCCGGCTGTAATCGCGGTCAATCAATTCAGCTACGCGGTCGAAATCATTTTTGAAATCGGACACGAAAACGGGACCGACGAGAATGGCGTCGGTAATCGGCTTGGAGATTTCTGATTTGCCGCCGCCGGAAACCGTGCACGGTTTGTGGCACAAAATGCCCCAGGGACGCGTCCCGACCAGACGCCAGCCGCGATTGGGCCCGGGCTTTTCCATTCGGATCCGGTAACCGGACGGGCGGATATAGGTGTTCTGCGGAAGCAACTTGATCGACTGCTCCTTGCCGGCCGAAGTCCAGGACACGGTCTGCGTGTGCAAATCGAACGTGGCGTCGTGCGGCACGTAGATGATATCCCGATATTTTTTATCGATGGCGTAACCCTCGGGCCGGGTATCGATGAATTTGCCGTAGAGCCGGCACACTTCTTCGTAGGTGTGGCCCTTGCTTTTGACGTGGACATCGCCGCTGAATTCTTCGCCGAGATCGTAGGAGGGATAGACCAGGGCGCCCCCGGCGTGTTCTTCTTCGCACATCCCGTAGAGATTGGCGGCGTAGCTGATCTGCGTCTTGACCTCTTTTTTGCAATAACCGAAATAATTGTCGGCGATGAGGGTGACGATGACGCCGGTTTCGTCGCGGCAGGTGAGCTTGAAGGCGCCGCCGTTGTTGTAAAGTTCGGATTCCTCTTTCCAACACATGCCATCGCGGCGCTGGTGTTCGGTGGCCTGATCCCAATGCGGGAGGCCGGCGGCTTTCTTGGTGACCTTGGTCAAATGCGGCGCGAGAATGACGCACCCGGTGTGGCCGGTCCAATGTTCCGTGTCCAACGCGGCGTCATTTTCCGGCAGGAAGGGATCGCCGGCGTTGCCAAAAATATTCTCCACGAAATCAAGGTTGCTGACGAGATTGCCGGGCGCAAAGAAGCGCACTTCCATTGATTTCTGCTCGATGAATCCGGGCACTTCGGGGCAAACAACGGGCCGAAGCAGCAGCGAAACGAAGCACTCGACCGGATTCAATTGGGTGGCCGTGAAAGGCAATCGCAGGATGTCCCGCGGCGGATTCAAGGCAATGGCGAGCATCTTGCCAAAGGTTGATTTGGGAACGCCGATTTTATCGTCGGGAATCGGGAGCCCGCCCTCGGTCACGTGAAAGATTCCGTGTGTCGTGCGGCGATCGCTCAACGGATTGTGCAGGACGCCTTGCTTGGTGCGATAGGAACTAAGAATGCTGGAACGGAATTCATCGCGCCCGGCGGGCAGCGAAAGCACCCGGGCCATCCCCGCGCGGTCCAATGTCAGCGTCCGCAAGGGCAGCCGCGTGACGGGAATTTCCTGAAGGTAATCGTAGAGGAACGTCTGGATGCGCTTGTCGGTGGCGCAAACATGGGTGGCCAACAAGCGTTCCTTCTCGCGATATTGCGCGACCAGCGAGGCGGCAATTTCATTGAATTCCCCGGTGCCGCTCGCGGCTGACGGCTGGAATCCCATCAATGCGAGTTTGAGGTTGATGTACGAAACCAACGTGTCTGGCGTGTTTGTAACTGTAGGATTTCCTGGAGTCATGGCTGATCGTCTTGAACGTGTCGCTGGGGTTTGTGCCGCGTCAGGGCGAATGTTTGTTGCTGCTGTTCTTCTTGCTGGACCAATTGTGCCTCGCCCTCGCCGTCGAAGGGCTGAAAAATGTAGGCGTCAAAGAGCGCCTCGCCGATGTTGTTTAATTTAATCTGGATCTGGTCCAAGTAATCGTGCAGCCCGGCGTCGAACACTTCTTCGATCGTGCAAAACTGCAGTTCCGCCGCGAGGCGTCCGCAAAGTTTTTCGGCATCGTTGGAAAAACGGCTTTCGGAAACTCCGGAGATGCGGCGCAGGGCGTCGTTCAGGCGTTCCACGCAAAAGCGGATGGAGCGCGGGAAATCTTCATTCAACATGAGCAGGTCGGCGACGTTCCGCGGATGCACCTCCGCGCCGTAAGTGGATTTGAAAACGTCCCACGCACTGCACGAGCGGAGAATGGCGGACCACTCCAATGCCTCGGTTTGATTCACCGATTTAGGCAGGCCGCGAGCGGGCAGGGTATGATAGCGCACGTCCAGGATGCGCGATGTCTTGTCGGCGCGCTCGATGTACCGTCCCGCCTGGCTGAACCACCAGCCCTCATTGTGAATGTGGGTCGCGTAGCTCAAGCCGATCAACTGCAACGAACTCGATTTGATCTCGTTGAAAAAATCCGTCGGGCTGTCGAGCCACATCTGGCGCGCCGGCTCGGAGAGCACGAATAAATAGAGGCGATTCAATTCCTCCCACGTTTCCACCGTGATTTGGTCGCGCACCATGCGGGCGTTTTCGCGCGCCTGGCAAATGGACGAGACGATGGAATTGGGATTTTCCTGCCGGAACACCATGAATTCTGCCACCGTCGACGCCGTGGCGCGCTGCTTTTGCGACACGAAGGAATCCTGGTCGCCGGTCGCTTGCACGATCGGCATCCAATGGTCCCGCAAGCCCTCGTCATCCAGGCTGCGAAAATCCAGCAGGAGTTGCAGGTTGACATCGAGGATGCGCGCGATGTTTTCGGCACGCTCGATGTAACGGGACATCCAATAGAGTGAGTTGGCGACGCGGCTTAACATTTTGATTTGCAATTTACGCTATACGATTTACGCGCGGTCGATAGAACAGGCCGGCTGGTTCTTTTCAGCGGCTCGTAAATCGTAAATCGTAAATCGGAAATTATTTTATTCGTCTCCATACAAAACCCAGGTGTCCTTGCTGCCGCCGCCTTGCGAGGAATTCACAACCAGTGAACCTTTGCGCAACGCGACGCGCGTCAGGCCGCCGGGCACGATGACTATTTTTTCACCGTAAAGTATAAAGGGGCGCAAATCAATGTGCCGGCCCTCAAAGCCGCCATCCACAAAGGTTGGGTGGCACGAGAGGGAAATCATCGGCTGTGCAATGTAATTGCGCGGTTCGGCGATGATGCGTCTGCGGAATTCTTCGATTTCAGCCTTCGAAGCCTTCGGCCCCATGAGCATGCCATATCCACCAGATTCGTTTGCGGCTTTCACGACCAGATTATCAAGGTTATCGAGAATGAATTTCAAGTCCTCTTCTTCGCTGGCGAGATAAGTCGGCACATTAGGGATGATTGGCTCCTGGTTTAGGTAATACTTGATCATGCGCGGCACGAAATAATACATAACCTTATCGTCGGCAATGCCGGTGCCGATGGAATTAGCCAGCGACACATTCCCGGCGCGATAAGCGCGAATCAAACCCGGCACGCCCAGCAGGGAATCGCGGCGGAAAACGGTCGGGTCGAGGAAATCATCATCCAGCCGGCGATAAATCACGTGCACCGGCTGGAGGCCTTTGGTCGTGCGCATGAAAACGTGTTCATCCTTCACCAGCAAATCGCGGCCTTCGACGATCTCGATTCCCATTTGCCGCGCCAGGTAAGTGTGCTCGAAGTAAGCGCTGTTGTTTGCGCCGGGCGTGAGCAGGGCCACGCGCGGATACGCCACACCCGCGGGCGCGATGTGCTGGAGCATCTTCAACAGTTCCTGCGGATAATGCTCCACTGGGCGAACGCCGATATTTTCGAACATGCCGCGGAAGGTGCGCTTCATGGCGCGGCGATTTTCCAGAACGTAACTCACGCCGCTGGGGCAACGGCCGTTGTCTTCCAAAACCATGTATTGGCCCTGATCATCGCGAATCAGATCCGTGCCGCAGACGTGAATGTAAATATCCTTCGGCACCTTGAAATTCACGAACTCGCGCCGGAAATGTTTGCCGGACAAAATATAATGCGCGGGGATGACGCCATCGCTCACGATCTTTTGTTCGTGGTAGATGTCGTGCAGGAACATGTTCAGCGCGATGATTCGCTGAGTGAGCCCCCGTTCGAGAAATTCCCATTCCTTGGCAGGAATGATGCGCGGGACGAGGTCGAAAGGGAAAATGCGTTCCGCGCCGCGGGAATCGCCGTAAACATTGAACGTCACACCCTGGCGCAGGAAGGCCAGATCGACCGAATGCCGTTTGGTGTGAAAATCCTCGCGCGCGAGTCCCTTAAAGGCGGATTGGAGCTTCTGATAATGGCCGAGCACATCGCCATCGCGCCCGAACATTTCATCGAAGAGCCCATCGACATGGTAGCCATCCAGCAGTGAGCTGGCCGGTTGAGATTTTGCCAGTGCGGTCATTTTACATCAGGGTGTTTCGACAAAATGCATATTGGCCCCTCGTAAATTTGGGGTTTTCGTGCAATTCGTCATTAGCTTAAACCGTTCGACACTGCTTTAGCAACTGGCTTGCCGTTGTGCCGGTCGGAGCGCGGAGCATTGGTCCGCGTGTTTAAAGGAGTTTGGTGCAGAGCAATGCTCCGCGCTCCGCTGAACGGCGGCTTTTCCAGAGGTTGCCGGCATAATCTTGTCGGTTTTGGTCTCTGGCCGGTGACTATATACTGAAAACGTGAGTATGGATGATGATGCATTACTGCGGCAGTATATTGGAGAGCGATCCGAAAAGGCTTTTGCCGAACTCGTCAGCCGCCACCTCGACCTCGTTTACTCCACCGCCCTGCGCACGGTCCGGGGAGCTGACCTCGCGGAAGATGTTTGCCAATCGGTGTTTATCGAACTGGCGCGCAAAGCGGCCAGCATCCGATCCGGCAACACGCTTTCCGGCTGGCTGTACCGCGTCACCCGTTGTCAGGCGGCCAACGCCGCGCGGGGTGATCGTATCCGTCGTGAGCGTGAAATGGAGGCGATGAACATGACCCCGACCGAAACGGAATCGTTCAATACCTGGCAATCCATACTCCCGCACCTTGACGAGGCGATGCTGACACTGAACCAGGACGACCAGAATGCGATCGTGCAGCGCTTTTTCCAGGGCCGGAGTTGGCGCGAGGTGGGGACTGCGCTCGGCCTCAGCGAGGACGCGGCGCAAAAGCGCGTCTTGCGCGCGCTGGACAAACTTCGCGGGCATATGGAGCGGCACGGCGCCACGGTGTCCGCCAGTTCGCTGGGACTGGCCATCGCCGCGCATGCCGTTCACGCCGCGCCGGCCAATTTAGCTTCAGTCGTCACCGCCGTTTCCATGGCGTGGACGGGCAGCGTTGGAAATTCGACGGTCTCAACCTCAATCCTAAAAACATTGCTTATGAAAAAAACAACTATCGGTATCATCGCCGCGTTCGTTTTGGTCGCCGGCGTCAGCACGCCGTTTGTCCTCTCCCAGGCCCGCTCGGACGGGCCGGCGACGGAGAAAAGCGTCCGGCGCGGGTTGGTGATGCACCTGACCTTCGACCAGGACGAGAGCTCAAATGGAAAAGTGACGGATGCCAGCGGGAGCGGAAATGACGGTCGTGCCTCGGGCGTCCACTGGACGGCGGAAGGCAAAAAGGGTGGCGCGTATGAATTCACCGCCGATGGAAATGAGATCGTGATCGCCAATAACAAATCGTTGAACCCCGCCCAACTCACGCTGGCCGCTTGGATTAAGACCTCTCAGGCCGACGACCGGTGGCGGCGCATTTTCGACAAATCCTACACAGGCGGCTTCGCCCTGAGCGTCGCGGGCGACTGGCAGAAGACTAAGTGGCGGGGCCTTGTCAGTCTGGAAATGGGGCCGGGAACTCATTTGATAGTGACGAAAACGAAAGTCGATGACGGCCAGTGGCACTTCGTGGTCTCCACGTTTGACGGCTCCGTTGAGAGACTTTACGTCGATGGCCAGCCTCAGAGCGAAATGACCTGGAAAAAACCTGGAGTGGTGGGGCCGACCGACTTTAACTTGGTGATCGGCTGCAACCGGTCAAATCTGAACGAGGATGATTTGGGCATGTCATTCCGCGGCGTCATCGATGAACCGCGCCTGTGGAATCGCGCGCTCTCGGGCGAGGAAATCGGGTTTCTATACAATTCGGAAAACGGCTCGCCGGCGGTCGCAGCCGCCACAAACTGATGAAACAAATCGGAGCCAGCCCATTTCGGGAAGTGTGCTCGACATCGACCTGCGTCACCCGTCATGAAATCCTTGTTAAACCTGCAAATTGAGAGGTTCTTGTGAATCGAAAACAGTTCTTCAAAGATTGCGCCTGCGCGGTGTGTTCCTGTGCCGCCGTTGGGATGGTCGGGATGGAAGACGCCAGCGGCGCCGAAGACAAGCCAGCGGAGGATTGGCGTCTGCCCTTTGTCAAAAAGCGTTACGCCAAGCTGCTGGAGATTCTTGCCGGTCGGATGGATGAAGCATCGTTCATCGAGATTCTCCGGCAGATGGGTTATGCTTGCGCGAGCGATTACTGGCTTCTTCAAAAGCACAAAGGCGACGTGGACGGGTTCATCCGTGAGTTCAAAGGAATCACCAGCGAGGACATCAGTTTTGATCGCGAGAAAGGCATCGTCCAGGTGGTCAGCCCGGAACGCACCGAATGCGTCTGCCCCTTCATGGACGGGAAACTGACGACGCCCAAGGCCTGCAATTGCTCCCTGGGCTGGCAGCAATGCGCATACGAAACCCTGCTGGGCCGGAAGGTCAAAGTGGAGTTGAAAGAATCCATTCTGCGAGGCGGCAAGCGATGCCGGTTTGAAGTCCGCGTAATGGAAGAGAAAATTTGACCTGGCACCAGCGACGAGATCCAACGCGAGTTGACTCACGGATAGGAGGATGACCAGAGCTCAGGCACATGGGACCGAAGGACGCGAACCATGTTCGCAATTCGCGAAGCGAAATGTTTTCATCAGTGGGTAACCATCTGTGGCAGGCTTAGGAAGCCTTACCGGAACTGGGCCAGCTATCCCGCGTTGCCTGCAGCGATTGGGTAGGCTGCGTCATAAATCTCTATCAAAAGCATCCAGGCTTAATATCTGAATCTTCGCTCGACTCGGATAGTAATAAAGGTATCCGCTCGATTTTGTCCCGTATGACCACTCAATCTCAATGCCGCCTGCTCGAACTATCGGGTCGTGGTCGACTCTTGGCGTAACATCATAGCCTTTCCCGTCTGCGCTCGGCGTTTGGTCATAATCTTCGCGGACTTGGCCGGTGCCACTCTGAACGGATTGCGAAGGTGCAGGGCGACTACGCCAACGATAGGAAGCGGTGTGCGCGCCAGAATTGGTGGTAAAAGCGGCGAAACTGGTAAACTGGAAAATCGCCACTGCGCCAGACTCAGCTCTGATAAGCACGACATCGTTTGTCGTGACGGTCAGATGCTTGGTCTCCTCGCCGGAGAT